>JAAUYL010025914.1_pt1 | contig 22595 bp, 19 predicted proteins | sample 7278011 | NCBI WGS metagenome assembly JAAUYL01 (sample SAMN14350225, study PRJNA611818) | marine sediment metagenome | isolation source: surface marine sediment (1.8m) | place: French Polynesia: Moorea | collected 2018-08
CCGACCGCCATCCCGGTCCCTTCTGTCGTCCCTTCTGCTGGGCCTGTCCAAGTCTCGGTATCGGCTGCCTCGGCGATCCCTACTGCGATCGCGATCGCGTCCTCCACTGTCTCGACTTCGGTCACGATCCCGTTCCCGGCCCTTGTCATCGTTACTTCGCTTTCCCTCGCCACCTCCTCGCATGAGAAAGCGATTGGATGGAATGTCTGGAATTTCTTCTGGATCGATTTTCGTCACTTGTGCCAACGGGTGCTCCTCGGACACAATCTCGCCCTCCTCCTTCGGCTCATCCTGGTCCTTTTTGGCCTTCTTCGACTTCTTTTTTGCCTTTTTCTCTTTCTTTGCTTTCTTCTTCTTTTTCTTCTCTTTTTCGTCTTCCGACTCGGACGACGATTCAGAAGAGCTGGCACTCGAACTTGACGCTGAGTCGGAGGATCCAGAACCGGAGCCGTCGCCACTCGCAGCAGCCTTTTTCTCCTTCTTCTTTTTCTTGGCCTTTTCGGCCTTTTGTTTTCGCACAAGCTCGCCGCAATTGACGATCCTAGCGTCTTGCAAAGGTCGATCTTTCTTGTCGGTGTCCAACTCTTCGATCTCCTTGATCACCTCTTTGCCGCCGACCACTTGACCAAAGACAACATGCATCCCGTCAAGATGAGGAGCCGGGGCAGTCGTGACAAAAAACTGGGACCCATTGGTGTTCTTGCCACGATTCGCCATCGACAACAGGAAGGGGCGGTCATGCTTGAGAATGAAGTCTTCGTCGTCGAACGTTCCGCCGTAAATTGACTCACCTCCGGTGCCGTTGAAGTTGACGAAGTCCCCACCTTGGATCATGAAGCCTTTTACGACACGATGAAACAGGCTGCCTTTGTAATGGAGCGGCTTCTCCGTGTTCTTGCCGATTCCGGCCTCGCCGGTACACAAACACCGAAAGTTTTCAGTCGTTTTCGGAGCCACTTCTGTGAACAACTCGAACACGACTCGGCCGAGGTTGATGTTACCGATAGTGAAGTCCATGAAGACTCTCGGCCTTGCAGGCTTCGACGCCATGGTGATTGCACTTGAAGTTTCTGTTTTTACTTTGTTTCAGTTTGACTCTGGTCTCTGAACACTGAACAGACTTTTCTGTGGCTTGTTTACATTCTTCGGCTCTTTTTGGGGCGCCACTTTAGTTCGCCAATGCCGGTCGAAGATGTTCACTTAAACGAAATTCACAATGTTTTCCTTATCGTTGATTTTGACTTTGGAAACACAAGAACAAAACTACCTTAAAGTCAACAAAAAAATCCCAAAAAATCACGCATTCGTTTTGTTTCTAGCGTTTTAGCTTATTTTTCGGTCATGCAATACAGATCACAACTGTCGAAATAAAGAACGTCCCCTGACAAACGCAAAGCAAGCCCAAGCGGCAAGCACACGTCAGCGTTCATGTTCAAAGCTTGCTTTCACGCCTAGTGACGCCTTACGGATATAAAAAGGAATAATGAACCGCAGAGAAGAGGTTGATAATGATAAGGCTTTATTCTTTGCTACAAGAAGAATTGAGCACTACAGCAATTCATGAGAAAAGGTTCTGTAGACATTTTGTTTTAACGTACTGTATTGTTGATGACATTACTGTAAGGAGAGCTGGGCTTCTGGTATAGCATGAACAGAATTGAAGTGGGTACATCATTATATTGGGAAGAGAGGAAGTGGTGTTTTTCTGCAAGTTTAACACAAAAAATAAGGATGTATTGTTCACTAGGTTAGGTTGTGTAGGATGTAGGGTTGGTTTTTCTTTTCTTTACAAATACATTTGAAAAAATCGTAAAGTAATTGTGGTGGGGTGGTTTTGTGCCTATGAAGTTAGACACAAGAAAAAATATTTATGTAATAATAATGACCACCAAAAACAAGATCCTGTGGCATCATATTTAATACATAGCCATAGCCCATAGGTAAAGTTTTATAAATGGTTCAACACAAAAAAGACATGCTTTTGGGGAGGGGGATACTGGTGTCATCCTTTCTTTTTTTTAGATTTACTATAGAGTGTATGATGTTTTCTAGAATATCGATGCTTTTTATGCGCCGAAAGAGTAGATGTAGAATGTAATACAATCCATTTTGGGGGTCTTAGCTTTGCTCTTTATACTTTGATTTCTTAGTAGCTTTTTTGAGTTTGCGATTTTTCTTCACTAGATGGTGATACTTTCTTTGTTGTGGTTAGTACAGTAGGTATGGTGGTTAAATTGAAATTCGGAAGAGACAGGGTGTGTGATTTTTAATGTCACAAATAAGAATTATTTAGTGTTCCTAATATAAGTGTGTATGTGTGATCGACTTTACATAGTAGGTAGGTAATGTGTATAGAGTTCTAATCATCATTCAATTTCCTTGCAAAAAGGCGGTTATTTCTTGAGTGTAAGAATACATTTCTTTAAATCTTTATATTTATTTGCCAATTGGTTTTGTTTCCCTAGTACACAAAAATGTAGGAAGAGGCTGCAGGTTGGATTTTTGTAATGAATAACCTCTCGAAAAAATATCTTTTTCAATCTTTGATTTTGATTTGCTTTGCTAAACATCCAATCACAGGTAAACTTTGCTCGTTTAATTTTTTCAGCTTTAGAAAATGAAGGTTTCTTCTCTTCTCTCTCCAGGGAGCACAGCATGACGTTTTCGTTTTCGTTCGAGAAATAGAATATTTGCTTGGATACTTGTTTTCTTAGATGCGCAAAAATCATGTCTCTATTTGCAAAAAAAATCGACTACTTGTTTAGGATACAATGCGAAGGTAATCCTTTCTTCTTCACTTCATGTCTGACTGCTTTTCTGGTTTCTGTTTTGTAGCAACAATGGCTCATTTTTGATTTCATAGAAGACGATCTTGTTCTTGTTCGTTAGAATACTTTTGAAACTGTCACTCACATCCACGGACTGCTCACCATTTCAAGCTGATTTTTAAGGTTGTCGCCAGAATGCCGCGATTTTAGTCGTGAATCTTGATGCCTTTCGGTTTCGTTTGTTTGTTTTTGTTGGTTGGTTGGTTGGTTGCACTCGCTTGCGTAATTTTAATGTAATATAGTAGTACTTAGACGTAATCGATAATATAGAGGTTGTTATTTAGTGGGTTTCGAGGTCGTGCTCTTATTGTTGGGTGTGTGTACGTAGATAACTGTATTAGCCTTGACCCTTGATCAAGAGATCGACCAGGATCGAGTTTAAGCCGTCGTGTTGTGGAGAGTCGGGCTCGAGGCTGTCAGCGAGGCCGCGGCCGCCGCAGCAGTTCCGTTGGGAATCTGCGGACAAATGGTGACTCCGCTCGTACCGTTGGCGGCTGCCGAGGCCACCGCGGCAGCGGCGATCGCCATTGCGGCTCCGGAGATCGGTACCGCCGTGGCAGCACCTGCCCCCGGTCCTCCGCTACCCGAGCTGCCGTTGCTGTTGTTGCTTCCCGTCGACCCGATGCTGAAGCGGTTAGCCGGGCACCCGTACTTGCTCTTGTTGAGGTGTCGCTCCATGTCCCATCGGCGACTGAAGGCCTTGCCGCAGCTGGGACACCGATGCGTTCCCCGGTGGATGTGCCGGTGGTGTTGCAGCGATCCGGGATGCTTGAAAATCTTGCCGCACTCGTCGCAAGTGTATCGGCCCATGCCGTCGGGCGCTATTGAGAATGCCTTGGCAACAGAATCTGAAAAAATATCTGGCCATTAAGTCCAATTCTTTCGTGGAGGTAGACGCGTCTCACCATTCAGATCTTCCCCGTGCAGCATGTGCTTGTCGTCGTCGGGGTGTGCATCATCCCTCACTGAGGGCGGGCCGGACAGGGAGCACTCGGGGCTCATGTCCAAGACGGTGGGGGCAGACTCGGGCCTGAACACCAGGCTGCTCATCCTGTACCGATCGCCGCTCTCCTCGTCGGATACGTGGCGGACGCCATTTTGTTGTCCGGAATACTCTGAGGTCGCGCCGGCGGCCTCTTGCTTGGGAGCGCTGAAGCAGCGAAAGTCCAACGGTCCATTCGCATCGGAGGACGAGGTCGCCTGCTGGTTGGAGGCGGTCGAGGATTTTCTGCCTCCACCATTCACCAAAGCCAAGGCCCGCTCGGGGGTGCCGACGGGCGTCGAGTTTCTAATGCCGTTGCTCTCGTTGTTGGCCGCGAGGTGGTGCCGGATGAATCCCGCCAACCTGGCCTCGTTGCCGCGGTCGAACATGGTGGGGCTGGTAGGCATTGAGTGGGGGTAGGGCAAAGATCTCTGTCCGTTGTTTTCCGCTGCTCCGCTGCTCGTGATCGTCCGGTTCTGGTCACAAAATCGTTTGGCCGGAGGGGGCTCGTGAACGGACGAGTCGCGACTGTGAGAATAATCTTCGGCAATCTGAAAATAGAATCAAAGGCATTGACTCTCTACCCTTGACCCAAAGACAAGATTTAAGCTTACCAATGACAAGGGTTGGTCGGCGGAAACGGTCTCTTTTCGGATGCTGCTGGGGTGGGCCATGTCGAACGATCGCTTCCAACGCTTCGGGGGCGGGGTTCTAGCGTTTGCAGCAGCCCCCAGGGGAGCGGGGGACGCCTCTCGCGTCGGAGGCTGACTATTCGGCAAGCTTGGCGGAGGACTGAAGCAACAAGAAAAATGTCAACTTCCGGTTCATCAGGCAACGATCAATGTAAATAGGCTTCTTTACCTCATGTGATTCTGTAATTCACGCTCTCGCTCGCGTTCGGCACTTCGCAGGAGCCCGTTGAAGCTCGAGCCGCTTCTGGGGGGATGGCTAGAGGGTGGCGAGGCCCCCTTGACCCCCATGACCTCGGAGGCCAGCAGGGGTTCAGTCGGGAATTGCAAAGGCGGTTTGATATCGTGCTGACTCTGGATGCTGCTGGGCGTGTGTGACCGGGTGTGGTTGGCCGACTCCATCCAGTGCTCGGAGGTCGGCGTGTTGGCGTCTGGCCTCTGCACAAACAAAAAAAATCTAGCTATTAAGGTATTCTTGGGACTCCCTTTTCTTCCCGTAATTACCGGCGGAGGATCGACCGGATTCTCAACCTTGTCCAGACCCTTGATCCTGAACGACCTCGCAGTGTGGAGCAAGGACGAGAGAAGCTCCTGCGCCACGTTGACTTCGCCGGTGTAGGCGAACTCCAACATGGCGGAGGCCTCGTCTCTCCCGGTGTCTTTCAGGATGATGATCGGGTGCTTGCATGGCGTTGTCTATAAATGGTAGTAGTATCATTAGCTTGGCTCCTTCAATTTCGAGGCTGACAGCTGCTTGTTTACCTTCAGAATGTCCCGGAAGTAGGACGAGACCGAGGACAGGATGACTTTGTGCGCCTCGAGGGTCGAGCCGTCGGAGCAGGCGAGGGTGACGTCGGCAAAGTCGTGGCGCGAGTGGAGGTCGCGGAACGTCGAGGCCACGTTCACCGTGAAGTCGTTCCACTTGAGGCTGTACTTTTGCGTGCTGCCCATGCTGGCGACCTTGGTGACGACGACGACGACCTCGAAATGACTATTCCTTGATCAAAGGCAATCGGGGTGGGTGAACAGAGGCACGACGGAAGATGGTGTTGATGACGCAAGATCCAGCACAGTATTGTGCATGTATATTGATATTTTTTCAGGTCTGCAAAAGAAAAACAAGTCATAAAATGATATACGCAAGATGATAAGGCATCGGCTCGCACACGGCAACAGTCTTCATCGAAAAAAATCATAACCTCAAACACGTTGTGTATTGTGAGTTCATATTATTATCAAACAATAAGAGCAATACGCGCATGTATTTGTGTTGTCGTTCGAAATCAGATAGATAGATATGGAGGTCAGAATTCAGAGAGTAGAGGAGAGAGGGGGAAACTATTAAATTCGTGGAACAGAGGCTTACTTCACGCCATAACACCATGGGGGCCCAACTACTAACTTCGCAATGCTAGATATTTGCTAGTGCTACATACATTTTGCCAAATACGAAAATGAGTACGAGAGGTAGAGAGGGCCATTAAAACAGGCAATTTCAACTCATTATTCCCGGACGACCGAGCATACAGCATAGCATACTTTAGTTGCAGGTAGGTACATAAACCACCCAGCAGTAGGTAGTAGTTTCTAGGTTATGATACACAGCATCAAAAATGCCCAACCAGTTGCCACATATAACAGCACCATCATCGCCATATCACATGCAATGCAACAGTGCTCTCCAGCTCAGTATTCCAGCATAGGAGGAGGCATGCCTCTAGTAGATATACCTCGCTTTAGTAAGGCTCTGCGGTATGACTAAAGCTACATACACAATGCTAAATACATAGGTAGAGAGAGAGAGAGAGCATACTGTAAAATCCACTCATGCCTGGCCCCAGGTGATATGTGTAGCTTTGTATGTTTACGTATATGTGGCCTACAATAGTGTAGGTTTGCGACGCAAGAACGTGTAAAGCAACACACATCGCGCCATGGTGAGCTGAGCTGCTGTGCTGCCTCTAAAGAATACGAAGAGCTAGGAGTGTAGAGTGTACTAGTTCAGAGATAGGTGAATCATAGTATCGAATGCTTTTAAGTACGAGTACTATAAACATATTTACGTCGAGTCGACGCAAAGGCAGAACAATACCTAAGTATCTAGTAAACCTGTCGTCTCACCTCTACATCTACCTTTACCTTTTTTACCTAGGTAGATACTACCTATATGTACAGTATATTTAGAGGAACGTACATGTTTCAGGTGAAAAAAGAAATAAAAGGGCCATGCCGATGTCAGCCTTTCCAGCCCCCAAATTCGAGGTGCCCAAACGGATTACTTACACCCAGATCTAATTACTTACGTAGCTATGGATTTTCACGAGGTTTTTTCGAAACGGGTAAAAAATTAAAGAGACTTACGCAGACCCAAATTGGTATGCTTTTCCGAAGAGATTGAGACTACAACTGCCCTCTTCCTAAATATGTCTGATCTTGAGCACTACTCTCCAATACTGATCTGGCAAATGAGGAGTATCAGCTCTAGTGTCCAAAAGTCATGGATGGAAGTATGGCGGCTTGTTATAAGTTGGTCTATAATCGTACCCAAAACGTGCACTCAGAATCTTTAGAATCACTTTGTTTCGCGATCAGAGTTCACCAAAAAGTAGGCAATTGTCTCTCCAGTAGCTTAGGGAAATTGAGGCTACGCTGGTGAATAATCCTGCTAATTCTCGTTTTAAAAGAAGAAGCACTGTGCGATCACCACATCACTCGATTCTATCTATCCATTTAGTTGGAGGCCCGAAACTGGCCACTAAGCAACTAAGCCAGTAAAGTAAGCCTCACAATTGCGTTTAGCCCAGGCAGCAACTAAGTATGTGGCGCGGCAACAGACGACGATACGCACACGATTTAAACGTGGATTCTATTCTGTTCTGCCGGCATGCCTCGTATCTACCGAAGTATCTAAGTAGTAGTACATAGAGAGCTAGACTGCTGCTTCTGCTTCTGCTATGTAACATTTTTAAGTGTTAAAATAGTATAGACGACGGAGCAGTGCAGTGCGTTTTGCAGCAACACTTGCTGTATACAAAGGTACTTATGTAGACTGACTTTGCTCAGGCAGAGCAGAACTGCTTTAAAACACGAAGCCAACATACTAGTAGCTAGAGCGAACGAAAAAAGACCTGGCCAATATAATACATAGATGTGTGCATGTGTGTGCACGGTCTGGGATGGGAATAATCTAATGTGGATGTGTACGAAGTGTGGACGCACGTCACCAAATTGTAAATACTGGGCTGGATATACCGTAAGAAGAAGAAGACTGGCTGTAGGTAAAGTACTGCACTGCGAAACGAAATAATGGTTGGTTAGGCTAGGTTTGCTTCTTAAAAGATATCTTGGTCTTCTTGGTGTACCATGCTTACAGGTGAACAACCAACTCGTGGTTGGTTCCTCCAACAAAGCAGAGAGTTGAAATCTTGGAGCTGGAGCTTTAACCTTAAGGGGTCATGAAAATGCCAACAAATGCTGCGAGATCTTTGGGGACCTTATATTCAATATATTATGTGATGGCTAAAAATAAGGCCATGGCAATTCGAGCGAGTCTGTAAAAATTGCACCACCGACTTTAATGCTCTCTCTGTTTTTGTTCTTTCTCGGGTGGCCATAAAAAGCTACCGTACGCATGTAACAAAAACTGCATACAGGACTTTAAAGCTCTATTCCATTGGTCCGTGCTTGTATTAAATAGTGGCAAATTTCAGGTCGTATGACATAAACTTTTGAAATGCACTTGTCGCATGTGAATTTTATATACAGAATAAGGTCATAAGGGTTTAGTGTAGGTAGACTCTTTTATATCTCACTGTCTTTGCCATTCTAAAAGACGCGTCAAGAGGTGTCCGCGTACTAAGAATTTATCCAGTAGGCCATGCTACTGACTTTTTCAATTCGAGGCTGCGAGGCCGGGCCGAGGCCGTGACATAACGTGTCTGACTTGCAGTGAAGTAGGAGAGTCAAAATCAATGCATTCTTGCTTGTCTCAGTTGAACTGATACCTTGGCACATAGCATGGCTAAGTGACAGCAAGAAGACAACTCCTTTTTCGTCCAAATAAGTATCTAGTAATTTTACAGATAAATCTATCTCAAGAAAAAATCCAGCACATTTGAGGCCACGTGTGGTGTGTTCACATCAGTATGAGTCAACCCACCCTCGTCTTTGTCCTTCCGGCTGCTGGCTGGACAACTAGTTATTTATCTTGTCGGGGGAAAAATTCCAGTACTTTGCAAAATCGAGACACTGTTGCTAGGAAGACCCTTTTTAATTTTGAAGAGAGTGAGAGAGAGCAAGAAGTACGAAAAGCCTGTACTCTGTTTCTCTCCGCTGCAGCCTCCTCCTACATAATACACTTGCTTCTGCATCGTTTCGTTTAGTTCGTGTCTTCACGACAGAGCAATATTATTTCTTCTCTTCCCCTTTCCTCGATTCGATCGCTCTCGGCCTTTCATTTTGTAACCACGTGAACTACATGGATTCCCCCTGAAGCTTAATTCTTAGTCTTGACCTCTTTGCGAAGTGTTTCAAACGTACCGTAAGAGACTCACAATTGAATTATCGATCAGCGACTAAAAATCATGAATGCATTGTAATGTATGCATGCGGCAGGACGATGGACGAGAATAGCTTTAAAGCTGTAGCGGGTACATTAAGAAAGCAAAAAGGAAGACCTCGGTTCTCAGCTTTCCTCCATTGATTTGGTGAACTATCTGCAACTACGACTAGACTTCACTTTGGAGGAGGAGGAGGAGGAGGAGGAGGAGGAGGAGGAGGAGGAGGAGGACGCGGTTGAGAGGCTGCTGGAACACATTATGCAAATCAGACGACGCATAGATTCCACCATTAAGGGAACATAAATTGTAAATTCAGCCCCCGACTTCTTCTAGTCCCCGCACTTAAATTAGATAAGTATATTTAGATGTCTAGCTTTCCTAGCGTTTCTTCGACTGAATCATGATAGTCGATATTTGTGTCCGGCTCTGTGGTCTATCCTAATTCTGTAACAACAATGCCAATGGCGGCCTCCTGAACCTCGGCCTCTATGTCTGGAAAATGGTGGTGTGGTGGTGGATAGCGAAAAAGTATATCCGCATGGTGCTGGCTACCGTTCTGTTCTGGCACAAGACTTCAAAAGGGCGTACACGGAGACCGACCAAAAATGGAGGCCAGTAGAAGCATAGCATAGTACACTGACTGACTGCGCTATTATGGTGAGTGAGTCGAGGCCGAGGCCGCAGTGAATCGTTGTAAGTTAGTAGTACAACAACTGCAACCGACGCCTTTTTCAAGCCGACGGACGGACCCGAGTCGTCGTCGTGACTTCTTCTCCAATGCACCAAGTCGAGAACGAGGACGTCTGTCTACGTACGCCACCATGTTATATGTTAGAGGCTGCGAGGCTGAGACTACTGTGAGGCCGCCAAAGAACCATTACGACATGCACTCACGAACGTTCCTACATTTCCTCCTCTTCTTACGTATGAAGGAGCTACTATATGTCGTTACAAATGAGTAGTAGATACCTAGCTAAATATTAAAAGTAGACGCCCTGCACCATAAGCAAAAAGTGAACCTTAGCTACTGCCGAAACGGCTTGAAATATTCAAGCAAGCCACTTTTAGATAGGCTGGCATTTTGTCAATTTTCTGGAGGGATCAAATTTCGATCAGGTCCACACTGAATGATCCTTAAAGTGGCTGATATGATTGCAGCTTGCTCTAAACTTTGATCCGGACTAGAAGCTTTCGAGAGGTTTTCTAATGACTACATCAGCAAGACTGCAAGGCTTATCTCGCTGTTTTCTAAATTGACGCCTAGCCTCCCCAATGCTGGAGATCAGGTCCTTTAATCATGAGTTGCTTCTTGCTTGTGAAGCCAAACCCAATTGGATTCGGAACACGAGAGGAAGAGATAGCCTCTGTCTGTTTTCTCAGTAACATTGACCCAAGCCAAGAGAAGAATTTGAAAGCAAACTCTTGAATACGGAGGTCCAATGCAAACTTCACTAATAGCACGTGCTTCCATTAGGAAACTCTCCACGACTTCATAAATTGAAATGTTTTGATTACTCACATTGCTGTACCACCGAAGATGATCTCGACGAAAATCACGATCTTGATCTCGTTCTTCCAAATGGCGGCGTTGGTGTTGCTCTTCGTCTAGACCTTGCCGAAAAAGATGGTGGCGTTGTTGCAGCAGAAGTAATCGTTTCGGGAGGACGGCCGGTCGAACGAATGAAACGCTACGCTGTCGAGAAGAAATAATAGTAGCCGACAGTCGACGGAAAGAGCCAGGCAGCAGCAGAAGTACACGCACACCAAACCCTAATGTAATGTTCGAACGAAACGAAGTGGTGCCCCTTAAGAGCAGCTGTGAGTTGAACAGGCCGGCAGCCGGAGGGAGGACAGCAGCTTCGCAACGCCGAGGCTGCCGCAGTCAGCTTACTTTACTTACTTGTGCCGTGCTTCGTATGGATGGTGTGCGGTGGTGAGCTTCGTTCAGTACGATTTTCTATCTTGTACTTCTTCATGAAGTACTTCAGCACTGCTCTGCTGCTTTTGCTTCAGTTCAGCGGCAACGGAACGGACGACGACGGCTGTTTTGAACGCAACTCTCCGACGCGCCTCGAGTGTTGCCGGCAGAAAAGAGCCAGAGAGTATCGATAAAAGCCAAAATACAGCACTGCAGTGTGCACCGGCGCCCGTGTTCTCCAACGATCGAGCAGCACTTTGACGCTCGGGCATTGACACGGGATCAGCTAGGCCGAGCCGCGTCAGTGGACTAAATACCCCAAATTGGAGATCGACCGAAAATCATAATCAAATTCAAACGGAGAATCTTGTAGTTGCCAACAATTTCCGACAATGAACGCCACGTTATTCGAGGAGTGAAGCGAAGCCATTTTGTCTATGGCTGACGCAACTTTCGAGCTCGAAGTCGAGCCAACGGATTATCGGGCCAAGTTGAATTCAAGCTCACACCCGGCCGGTGAGACCAAGTTAAAAGTAACGACCGAAAAAAGCAGGCAGCTGATCGGTCCGTCTCCGTCCGAACGGTATATAAAGTCGGGTCGGGTCGGGACGGCAAGCAGGCAAAAGCAACTCTCCAACTCAACATGGCGACGGACGACGGCATGGACAAGCTCTCCAACGTCGACGACTTGCGCATGGAGCTATGGTGGTGTGGTGATCGTTACTTAGCTGCTGCTGTGGCTGCTGCTGCATCAGCTTCAGCTTCTATCCGGCATTTGAACGAGCGAAATGCCGTTGCCGTCCTGCACAACATGAACACCGAGGCGTCGGTCGCGTCGGACTTGGAGCTGTCGTCGTCGTCGTCGTCGTCGTTCTCGAATCTGCGGCCCCTGCATGGCAAATGCCGAACGTGAGGTTGCGTTCCGTTCCAATATCTACAGAGTGTCTTACTCAATAGGCTATAGTGTTGTCAGACCTGATGATACTTAACAATAACATTTTCCAAGGTATCTTCTCCTGAGGATACCGATGCCGGCCCTATCTTTCAAATCAAATCGCAATGGACTCTGGGTTTGCTAAAATAACTCTGGACTCAATCCAAAATAATTGACCAAAATGTGCGGTTTTACGCATAACGTGGTCTTCGTTGCATAGTTGATAAAATCAGGAGAAGTGAAATTGATCGAAACAGGAAAGAAAAAGAAAGCCAGCTTCATGTTGTCGAAGATGCTGGGGGCGGCAAATTTATCCCGTCCCATTTTGGGGCAACCTGAAATCGAGCCGAGCCGACGACGACATCACCAAAGTTAGTATACTTAGTAGTGGCAACGCAAGCAAGGGCTACAACTAAGTACTATAGTCTATTTGAAGCCTCCAGGCGGCGGGCAGAAAAGAAAAGCGCATTGCACAGTTTTTAAAGGCTGGCTAGAACTCTTGGCATGATGATCGAAACGACGACTGCGACAACGAAGTGAGGGAGAGCTTCAATGAGCGACGCAAGAGAAAGGGAGTGAGAGTGGCGCAGACAGCTCTGGGAGCGAGGGGCGGCGGGGCAACATGGCGGTTCTCCAACTGACAAGAATTTGCCGGAAAGCGTGATCAGAAACGACTATTTTGCCTCGACTTTCGACGCGAAAATTTCAATTGGCAACGTCAAGATGCGAAGGCGAGATGTATGAAGCGTTGAGTGCCTACCTGGGGACCAAGATGGTTTCCGTTCCTGGGGAAAAGCCGGTCGGCAAACTGCCCTTGAATGGAGGTCGGTCGGTCGATCGAAGCACTCTGGACTCTTCTTCTTCTGTGCTGTTCTGCAAAGCAAAAGCAGCGAGTCTGAGTGAGTGCTGCGTGTGTGTCGACGGCGACGGCGGCGGCTGCGGCGGGCACGGCCTTCGACGCGTGAGCTTCAGAAGTACTAACAGCTGATCACTTGATAGTCCTCACTCCTCGTCAGCGAAGTTCTCCAATGCGGGCTAGTTGGAAAATGGTGCCGGCCGAATCGGCTGCCGCACAAAACGTGAGAGTGTGACGCGGATAGATGTGCTTGCCGACTCTCGATTCATACTTACTACAATAGAGGGGAACTAAAGTACAACATGAACAACGCACGCATGTAAAGGCTGACTTGGCTGCCACTATCGAGACTAACTTAATACATAGAAGAGTCGAGAGGAGAGACAAGCAAATGAACTATGCTGCATGCACCACGTCGAAAGAACATGCTGTAATAGGGCAAAGGCAGACAGACGACTTGAGACCACTTGTACATTGACTGTGCTATGGTGTGTGTGCTCTCCGATCTGCATTATTACAGAGACTTGCTTTACTTCGTTCGTAGGGGAGAGGAGAAGATATACGCTAGCTCCTAACATTGCCGGCAAGAGTTTCTGTTCTCGTTCCAAGCATTCTATAGAGACCTGAGTCTTTAGTGTTTGGGTACACACACATCCAATCGTCTATTACAGACAATGCTGTTTGAAAGAGCTAGTACGAGCACTAGAGTGGGTAATTCCAATCCTATCCACCTTAACTCGCCTCCTCCTCGTCGTACCTCGTTTATGCTCGTTGAGAACGAAGAGCTAGAAGACGCAACGTGGTCAATTATATGCTGTCTGTTCACTGTGTTTACAGGAAAGGGAAAGGCAAGCAAGGAGGAGAGAAACTGCACCACAGAATTTTCCAGAGTTCCTCTACATAATATAACGATGATCTTTCTTGATGAAATAACCGAATGTACGTTGGATTTTTTTGCTTTCAGAAACAGACAGAGAGAGTTATGCATGACGCAGAATCCAAATTTCAAAAGTGACGCCCCCGGTGAGAGAGAGAGGGGCGACGGTTGTATTGATTTTGGCACTTCTTTCTGCATGCGGGACTCTACCCAAACCGGCCAACCAGCTGCAATGGCGCAGTTAGATTTTGTTAGATAGACTGAAAGAATGCGGCCTTTTTCGCTCTGTAATAGTCCTATCATACATAATTCTCCAAATAATTTGCACTTCATTGCTGACTTTTTAATAAAAGTTACAAGATAATGTCTGGGTACACTTTACTGGAAAAGTCTTAGAGTTGTGCTCTGCTGTTGGAAAATCTATGTTAGATTGTACGCATTTCTATGGAAGGTTGAGTGATTCGAGAGGACAACTTCCGACATGTGGTTGCTGCCAATTGCGTAATCTTGTGTAGCAGTTTTCTGCTAAAAATGCCGTATTAAACAATCGCGACTGGATTTGATGGAGAATAAGTCGCAATAAACAGCCCGCTAAAAGTCAAAAGCTCATTTTCAAAAAAGTTTGTGAAATTACAAATTAACGGGTAATTGAACTGAGATAATTACCTTACCGCATTTTTACTGAGACATTTATATGACAAATTGGTGCGCAGAGCGGGCGGGCGCATGGCACCTCTCAGCTACAAAATGTAAACAAAAGAATTTAAACTTCAAAAACTGAGTCAAACGAAACAAAGGAAGACAATTTTCAAAATGGACGTTTGAAGCAGATCGTCTTTTAGCGATTGAGTTTCGTTAGCAAATTATTCCTATTTGTAACAAGTGTTTCCGATAAAATCGACCATCAGGACTCCAGGAGGCCCTTTCTCTGATCGTTGCTCGCCCTCGATACTCTTCAAACCAAATTTCATCGCCATGAACAAGGTGAGTTGAATTTGAAACCGAAAATGTCGTCGACGATTCATCCTTCGCTCCGCTCCGCTCTCCCGCTTGTCAAGCTCAAAGCCTCAAAGGGCTGATTGCGAAAGTCTTGTGTTCAAGTAAACAATGGCGATGTCCATTTTTCGCACGAGTGACGAACGGGGGACGAAAGCAATTCGGAAAAAGTTGCTGCTGTTCTGTTCTGAACTTTACGTAACGCGACAGCAGTTAGCGTCTTGCTCTCTCACGGATCGGGAATCGCCGAGACGAGACTCAAGAGAGTGAGTGCCTGACATGTTTATGGAGCGTGAGCTATGGGTGAGTGCTAAATCGCGACGGAACGAAACGAAGTCTCGGAGGCTGCTGGCCAGCTTTTAAATCTGCTTTGCTTCTGTAGTTTCATGCAAAGCTGTGAGCGAGCGAGCCTGCTGCTGTCCTACATACACCGATTGCCAAGTACTGAAAATTGTCTGCTGTAGTGTGTTTGTGGCTAACTGACTGCATGTTATTTAGATGTCGAGATTTATTACGACGAACGACGTAAAAAGAGAACGAGCGATCTCGTTAACTTCTTCATTGATAGGATGACAACAAAGTGACCATGATTGAAAGTGCCAATGCAAAACCGTCGCCGACGAGCTCGGCACCGGACTTCATCTCCATATCGTCGTCGTCGACTTCCAGCAATGGCAACAAGAGCGACTCAAAAAGCAGTGGTGCTCCTTTTAGCAACAACTCTCCGGCTGCTCCGCAACCTTCAAAAGGTCGAGGCGCCGTTCCAAGCACAAGAGGACATTATGGTCCTCCGAAAACCTCTCGGGGAGGCCAGGCTCACCAACCTTTTTCCAGTTCAAAGGCCACGCACCAGCGGCCGAAACGGAAAAGGGAGGGTAGCTCGAACAGCAACGACGACTCGACGACTGTCAGGATGCCCTGGCAACCGAGTTCCTCACCCTATACACATGGCATTGTTGGGTAAGATTTGACCAAGATTCAATACTTCCTGAGCGCTTGACAAAATATTTCCGTTTCAGACTTCATGAGGAAATCGAGGACTTCTTTCAGTGGATGTCGCCCAACGTTCAAGAACACGAGCTCCGACTGAAGGTTGTCAACAAGGTCAGAGATGTGATCCTGAGCGTCTACCCTGGCTGCAAAGTAGAAATATTTGGCAGCTTCCAAACCGGTCTCTATCTTCCGACAAGGTAACGTACTACCTAACCAAAATCCAGAATATTTTTTCTCTGGAATTAAGGATTCTTTCTTGGTTTCAGTGACATTGACCTCGTGATATGTGGAAAATGGCTCGAGCTTCCATTCGGGGATCTCGGCGACGCTTTGCTGGCGGCAAAGCTGGCCACCCCGTCGACGCTCAAATGCTTGGAAAGAGCCGCCGTTCCAATCATCAAAATGACCGAACAAGAGTCCGGTATTCGCCTAGACATTAGCTTCAATACCGCCAACGGCCTCCGCGCGGCCGAGTTGATCAAGCATTTCAAGAAATGCTACCCCCTCCTCCCGAGGCTGATCTACGTCCTGAAACAATTCCTTCTGCAAAGAGACCTCAACGAAGTCTATAGTGGAGGACTGTCCTCCTACGCCTTGATCTTGATGGTTGTCAGTTTTCTCCAGCTCCATCCTCGACAGGACGCGCGGTCGGGCGATGCCAACCTCGGCGTGCTCTTGATCGAGTTCTTCGAGCTCTACGGTGTTCACTTCAATTATGCCCACACTGCTATTCGCGTTGCCGACGGAGGATCGTACATTAGGAAGGATCAGGTACAGCTAACCCTAAGGCTTTAAAAAGAGCGTTGTTTTTTTAACCAGTCCTTTTTTAACTAGACCAAGTGCTTCCAAGGCAACTTTGGCGTCGGGACAGTTTGCATCGAGGATCCGTTCGACCCCTACAACGATGTTGGCAAAAGCAGTTATGGATTCCATTCGGTGAGAACGGTCTTTGAGTGGGCATATTTTCATCTCGTCCGATACGTCGTACCTGGTGCGTTGCCCCCACCTGACGGACTAAGGTTTGTTCTTGTTCGGAAAAGAATTAAACTGCATGATATTTTTGACAAAAACAACCCTTCGTTTCAGCATATTTGGCTCTTTCGTCCAAGTGTCGACTGACATTCTCGACTTCAGAAAAAGTGTAGCCAAGCTTATGTCGGCGAACGGAGTAACGTTGCTTCAGCATGACGACCAGGGAGAAGATCCAGAGTTTCCATCGCGAAATGAAACAATCGTGAGACCCAATTCAGATGCGGACAATGTCTTGCCGGAAAGATTTGTGACCAGTATCAAAAAGCATGATCTCGCCAACATAAACGACAAGAAGAGCGAAAAGAACGTGAAAAACAATTCGCCTCCGGTGAAATCGTCCAAGGAGTATTTGAGTGATAACGTGAGCGGCGTGTCCATGAACACGACTGAGAGCACAACGTCTGACTCGGTAAGTATCTGAATATTTTTCTCGCTTATGGAAAATCGTTAACGATTTACGATAAATTATTTTATTTTTTAAAAGGACTGTGAGATCATAGGCGAAAAGAAGACGACCCCTCAAACGTCACCAGGCAAAGTCGAGGGAAAACGACGGTTTGAGAAACGATTTGGTGGGACACCGGGTGGGAATCAAAACAAAAGTCAATCCCCAAGGCAGCAAAGTGAAAATCAGAGCCCCTTAATGGAAAAGAAGGCTTCTTCCGGCCGCAGCAAAAAGAAGGTGACCAAACGCCCGAGAAAGGGAAAGAATAGTGATTTGCAGAACGGCAACGACGCAACCAGCACAAGTGAATACAAAGAGTCCAGTGATTTCTGCAAGTCCGAAACGGATGCCGCTAGCCGCCGGGTCTCTCCCGTGCTTGGACAAGTTAAGCCTAACAGTTGACAAACATGTCGAGGAGGAGGAGAACAATAAACCCGTCGAAAATTCAAGTGTTGTGGTCAATGGGAAATTCAGTGATGCTGACGAGAATCATATAAATGATAATAAAGAGGAAGAGCCTCCGCAAGAAATTGTCCTCAGCCTACCCCGACCTCGCCCTCCGCCCGGTCAGCAGCAAGTTCAAGTCCTGCCAAAATCGAGCAAAACCAAAAGGAAAAGCGGCAAGAAAAAGACCCGCCATAAAAGTGTCAGTGAGCAGCAAAAGTTGTTGCGACGGAGGTTCGAGGCCAAGCGAGCGGCAATGGCTGAGGCTGGGATTAAATTTGACGAAGAGGATGATTATGACTTGGATGGCGGAGTACCCTGGTCCTACTCCGTCGTTTACTTTAGTTGGGCTGTGAGTGATTCCGACGAAACCGATTCGGAAGAAGACGAAACTTCGACAAGTTGCAGCACTAGCCTCAGTGATGATCAGCATGACTTTTTGAGATCAAAGCACTTGAATTCGGACAAGGCCAACCTCCTCGAACAAAATTCCAAAGAAACTTGAGAAAACAAAATTATTGCAGTGTGTAATCATTAGTACTTTAGCTAAACAAGAAAATCTTCTTTCGTAAAGAATCTGATGTTGCGAATATTGTTGAATTTTAAAATAGAATTCCTCGGGAAATCCCATCAATTCAGTTTATTGATAATCGACATAAACTATTAAACTAGAAGCATATATTAAACATAAAAGGATCTTCATGCTAAAGTTTCTTCACAGTCTTCGATTGTTCATGACATCATGTGGAGCTGCTTGCAGTAGAGATTTGATACTAGGAATCTGTGCGTTTGGGTTATGGACATCGTGAACATAAACAGAATGTATGCATGTTTCATCAGGGACCCTTCGACGAAAACCATGATCATTTCATTGAGCTGATAAGCTGGCGACCATTTTCGCATCGTCTGGGTCAATTGGTATGAGACGACTCTGTTGTACATGTAGTATTCGGCGGTAGCCTCTCGGAAAGGATTGCGTCCGAAGGCAAAAGAGAACCGCGCCATCTTGTAAATTGAGACCAATATGGGGCCCAAGTCCATTACACCCAATATTAACAGCCAACAATCCAATTGATTCCCTTTGGGCGAGGATAATACTGACAGCCAGACGAGGATATAGTGTTGGAGGACAATATAGCTGCGGCCTCGGAGGCCGTAGCAAGGCGGAAACTCTTCGGAATCACTATCACTGCTGTCCTCCTCCTCAGTGGTATCGTCCGAGCTGGTGTCTCCTCTACTATAAATGTTCTCACTTGATCTTCTCTTAGTCTTGTTGCGTTGATTTACAATCCTATAAATGGCGAGGCTGCAATGGGCCAGAACACTTAGCATTGTGTGTTCTAAGCTCCATTTGTTGTAGCACAACTGTTTCGGGGGAAGAGGTAGAAAATCGGCGAGCATTTTCACAAGTTGTTTTTATGATCACAACAAAATGGCAACATTGGTGTTGCTGGACATTGTAGGAGTGGTACAAAGAGTTGACCTTCGAAACCGTTCCATTCGCGGTGGCGTAAGTGTTGCCTAAGCTGCCATTCAGATTTGGATTCCCGGCGTGTTTTTAGTTGTCCTGCTTCGTTTCGTACGCTTTGAGTATATGGAGATCTATGGATGGTTACTAACAGGGAAGTGCGCGGCGATCATCGTTGAAATGTCCTTGAACTGCAGCGAATATAACAAACAACAACAATAATGGCAGATTTTCCTAAAATAAACCTCGAATTTTTCACTCCTCAAAAGGTTATATTTTGCCACAAATGCTTGAAAAACTTCTAATTTCTAGGACTAAGAGTCAAATTAGTTGCTGAAATTGCGCGGAGTATCCTTGTAAAGGAGATTATTTGTGAAAACGCTTCACATTTATCCTCGCGGAAACAATTTTGTCTTTTGGCGCGCAACCTCAACACCTAACTCAAGTGACTTTATACGCTTACGATTTTACAGCATTTAGAAATTAGATGAAAACATATGTGAGCATCAATAATGAATAAATAAATGCAGAGCAACAACAAGCATAGCTGAAAATGAAATACTTTCGAAAATGCCTTCTTGCATGGTTCTTTTCATGCCGCCGCAAATTATAGGTTTCCGGCTGGTGTGAGCAACGTCGATTTTGGATTCCGAGGTCTCTACGGAAAAAAGGCTGCAAACAAAGGCCAAAACGAGGCCAAAGGACGACATGGCTTCCCAACTAATTCGTGATGAGGGAGGTTACCGAAATGAAAATAATGCACCGAAGCATGAAATGCGGTCGCTGGTGGATTAAACTTCAAAGTAGAGAGAGAGCAGCAGTGTGGTTGTTCTGTGCTTTAAAGCCTGACGGTTGTCAGTCGTTAATTTCAAAGGCCGCGGTGGCATGATGACCTTAATTTCAAAAGCAAGGCTGCAGAAAAATGTGTGTCAAATATGAAGTCTGCGCAAAAGACCTAGTTTTTTTGGTTTGTTAAATTCAAAGCTTGCATGACATGCGTACTAATGTAATGTATGTTTAAAAATGTATCCTTATGATAAAAATACCTTAAGAATTTGAGGGCAGCTTTGTCAGAAGATTTAGCTCTTTGGCTAGACATTGAAATGTGCTTCAATTGACGTCACCAGCCAGCAACGTTTCTTGCAAGAAAAGAGCAGGCCGCTGTATTTTGAAGGAAAGGATTGCCTCCGAGGTCGCGAGGCCAAGTCGAGGTCGGAAGAGGATGATAGCCTCAAGCTTAGGATTAACCCGTCAATGCATTAGGTTATTCAATTCCAAATTCCAACATTCTCCAGGTCGACCACTTCCAATCCAATCGAAATCTCAGACAACCAAAAAATATACAACATTTTTGCACGCAAACTGTTTAGGAGCATTGTGGTATCGCGGCTGTGCATTTTTGGCATTTGCACAATTTATTGAAGGGTGAGAGAATTTGGTTTCAATAGATTTGCGCAGGTCTCCCCATGGGGGAATTGTGTGTGAGCAAAGCAACCTTGACTTTGCTTCCTATAGGCTGAGAGCATTTTGCGTGTTTTTGTACTGAGATGTCGTGTATAAGACCGAATTTCGCGTGCGTACTTTTAACAATCTGGGTAGGTAAGTAGGTACATAGGCAAACCAACAACCAAGGTTAGCGTCTCTCATTATGTTCAAACATGAGCTGTCCCAGTGTGACTTTTCTTACATAACCTGAGTAAGATTCCTATGGCGCCATTGAACTATATTTTATTTCAACCTTTTCAAAAATTCTACCTGACATCGACTGCTCAGTGCTCTCATGTTGTCATTGAACCAGATATCCAGTCTAGTCGAGCCTCACCGTGAAGTTCGTAAAGATGTCTTCATTTTAGACTTTGGTTTATCAAGTGCAACAAACAAAACCCCACTAGAATTGACGCCATATTTTCAGCTCGAGAAAAGCGTGACATAGCAACTTGAGCTTAGAGTCGGGCTTAAGCGTGGCTGAAAGCTTAAGTTTCCAGCCAGAGGGGCATGTCATGGTCGACATTGGACACATGACTTTGGGGTGTTTTTTAAAATGCTGGAACTCAGGCTGAAAATGCCGATTGGAAGGTTGCGTGATAATGATTAATCTCGAGCTTCAGAAACCTTCAATTTTGGCATGGATCGACATTGCTGACAGCAGTGCTGAAAGCTCGACTTTTTCGCATTGATTAATCACAACAAATTAGCAAAACTGCAAGCCTAACTTTCAACACAGTTGTCATGACCTCTTTCGGCAAACCTCACTTTCAGCGTGACTATGCCAGAGCGACATTATTGTCGTACAATTTGCACGCCATCTTTTTTCCAGAGCGTCTGTGCTTCAACTCGGGCTGTAACTTGAGCTTCAGACCAAAAAACAGGAGAATGAGAATCGTGCTCGTCTTGGGGTTCTCGTTACGATGACTTTATTCATTCTTTCATCACACGCAAGAGATTGCACATACAAGACGAGAAAATATTTGTTTATTAATTTGGCCATATTTTCGCATTATACATTTTTCATTTGTGTTCTATTTGCCTGCCTCGAGATCTCATTATCATGCTTCGTGCACAAATTTTTCATCTATTAAATTACTCAGGTAAATCAAACAATTACTCGTAGTTGAGACATTCTCAGAATTGGATTATATTAAAAAATAGTACGCATTTTCTTGCTGCACTAAATTGGCCAAGGTTTCAATGAAAAGATTATTTACCTGAAGGACATAATAAACATTGACATCACAAAATTGGAATCATTTTTACGACTGGCGAAAATCATTTGCGCGACTTTTTGCCGCGTCCACTGACTTTTTTCACTTTGGTGGGCACGCTGTGGAACTTGGCGAACGATCTCGGTTTCCCCATCGGGAGCGATGCCACTTGAGTCGACGTGACCGCTCCAGCCCGATTGGCAGCCCCAGTCCTAGGACGCTTCTGATCGATCTCGCGGCGAAACACGCTTTCGTCAAGGAAGTCGTCATCCTCGCTGCTGCTGGAGCTGCTGCTTGACTGGCTGCTACTGGTGTTGCTGGATCCGGATCCAGTACTGCTGCTGCTGCTGCTGTCGCTGCTCGAGCTTTCCTCCCGCCTTCGTTTCCTGCGCTTGGATGAGCTGACCGACTTGGTCTGACCTCCCATAACTTCCATACTGACCACAGGAACTTGCACCGAGCCCGACGAGCTCGTGGGTGTGGCCTCGTTCTGGGCCACGTCGTCGACTACGTCTTTCTGGAAGAGATAGGTAAGCTTATTGTTAGGCTTCCGACAAAGCTTCAGCATCAGAAAATCACGACATTACCTTTTTCTCTTTCTGGCCACTGACACTGGCGGAGATGGCTTCCTGCAATCGCTTGGACATTTCTTTCAATGTTGGAATCGATGGCAGTGGTTCGATAACTTTTTTATCGTCAGGATTATTCAGTGGGCGCCTTTGTGACTGCTCCTGGCTGCTATCTTGCAAATCCTTCGCGTCCTCGAAGTTTTCGCTGTGACGGCTGTACCTCTCCATTTCCTCTTCGATTGTCGCGATCTTGATGTCCCTGCCCTCAATGTCAGCGTTCTGTATAATCACAAGAAGAAATAA
>JAAUYL010100507.1_pt1 | contig 22592 bp, 30 predicted proteins | sample 7278011 | NCBI WGS metagenome assembly JAAUYL01 (sample SAMN14350225, study PRJNA611818) | marine sediment metagenome | isolation source: surface marine sediment (1.8m) | place: French Polynesia: Moorea | collected 2018-08
CATTAATTAAATAATTAGAAAGCAGTCTAAAAATAGAATTTGGCAGGAATTAAAATTAAAACCTGATTTAAATTCATGGTGAAATTCAATATTTTTTGGTGCTCCAATTTTAACCGTCTATGTTCTAAATATAGCTCAACCGTCGTTCGCGCAGCAATAGGCCGGTCAAGATTTTACCTGCGGTAATCTAGTGGGCACAATTAACTTTTGAAACAAAAGCGCGCAACAAGTAGCATGCCGGTCAAGTGCGCAGGTTCTATTGTCCAATCAGAAACGACTTTCAATTTTTTGACTTTTGAGGGAAAATCGAAAAAGTGATTCAGTTCTAGCTCAGTTTCTTCCGTGAACAGATCTAGAATTATTTTGTGCTTTTGTAAGTGCTCCATCATGTCTCTCTTCCGTGCCAAGGTAAGTCTTTATCAATTAAATATCATAACGAACCAAAGAATTTTTGTGAGCAGATATTTAATGATAAATTTTTTCTAGGGCTTTTTGTCTACCGAGGTCAACTCGGACAACTGCAACCGACCTCGATCCGAGGCCGTGCAGCCCGACGTGACCTTGGACTTGTCTCTCGTTTCGAGTGACAAGTCCAACATACCTATAATGGATTGTACTGAACGAGCGTCCGCCTTCATGTACAACCAGACCCCCGCTTCGAACCCGATCCTTGTTTCCAATGCCAAACCGCTCCTCACTGATTCTTCCAATCCTGATACCCCCGCTTCGAACCCGATCCTTGTTTCCAATGCCAACCCGTTCCTCTCCGACTCCTCCGACCCCGATACCTCCGATTCTGATCATGCTGCTCCGAATTCCGAACATGCCTACGCCAATCCTCCTTCTGCCAATCCGACTGCCTGTACCAATGACAATCCCACCTCCGACCTTCCGAATCCTGACCACTTCTCCCAACTGGGCTCGCCGATGTCGGCGATGTTGTACGGTCGAATGGCTATGCTTGACGAAAAGCTCAAGCCGACAACCTCTACAACTACAACCACCACCACCACAACAACCTCGCAAACGGCCTCGAACTCAGCTGCTCCAACCTACGAATCAGAAGACTTGACCTGGTTACTGACTGCCCTCAACATACCACTGGACGGAGACAACGACGTAGCGACTGACGGCATCAAGAATGTTGACAAACCAGAGTCTGATGCCAACAAGATCAGCAGCGTCAAAAATGGAGCTATTCTCCACAGCATCGCTGGAATTTTAGGGGACACGGAGGAGGACCGTCTCACTCAGCTCGATGGAAATTTGAGTGAAAGTGAAGTGAAAAAAGCTGCCCGTTCTCGCACAAAAACGTGTAGTGCTACTGCGACCTCCTCCCAAGTCGAGGACAACAAGGAAAACATCACCAACAATGCCAAGGTAAGCCAATGTTATAATGATTTACAAATGAAAAAGTAGGAACTGATTCTGAGTTGAAACATATTTTTTGTACTTAGATACCATCCGTACGTGTTGATATCGGAATACGTGAAAAACAATTTCACGAGTTTTTTGGGGATAGCAATTTTAATGAAATCAGATAGATAAAAAAATCTATGATTTGATTTTAGGACCCTGTAGACTTAAACAAAAGGGCTACTGAGAGCATGTTAAGAGCGACCTCGTCCATGGCTGACTTTGACTGTGGCATGTCTGTCTCTGAGATGGCCAAAGCCTATGAAGTCGGGCGTCAGGACAAATCATTTCTCAGCGCAGCAAGTCAGGGTACCCCGTTCGGATACTTGACCAGGTCATCAAAGGATGCAAAGCTTAAGAAAGTCCAACGCATTATAAGCTTTGCATCCATCCATCTGTCCCCGATACAAACTTCAACCCCTGCTCGACATTTCTCACCTGGGGATCTTTCGAGGACACTAGGATCTAACAACACGTGGAGCAGTGAATCCATGACTTCAAACCTCAGCGGGTTTATCGACGATGGCGAAGAGAAAACGAAAGCAATCAAAACCGCGAAAAAGCGCAAGGCGTCCGAGGGCTCCCCTCAAGAAGAAGGGGGTGACAAAAAAGAGGAGGCCGGCAAAAAAGCAAAAAAGATCAAGAAGAGTGACGGCGACTCCTTCTACTACGAGTCAAGTAAGAGCGGCCATCAAGACAGCAATGTTGAAAGGCTATCTGCCATGAAGCCTGAGACCAACCAGGTCTCCGACTGTCCTCCAGCACAAGTCCCCGTCCATCAGGTGGAACGTCAAGTTGCTCGGGTTCAGCCTCGAGTCGACGTTGAACATGCTGCTCACGCACATGCCGCAGTTGCTCGGGTGGAGCCCGGAGTTGCTGAAGTCGCCCAAGTTCACCCCGGAGGCAAAGTTGAACATGGTGCTCCCGCACAAGTTCAGCCTCGAGGAGGTCCCGCACATGCTGAAGTCGCTCGGGTGGAGCCCCGAGTTGCTGAAGTCGCCCAAGTTCACCCCGGAGGCGAAGTTGAACATGGTGCTCCCGTACAAGCCGCAGTTGCTCGGGTGGAGCCCCGAGTTGACGAAGTTGCCCAAGTTCAACCCGGAGGCGAAGTTGCACATGGTGCTCCCGCTCAGGTTCAGCCTCGAGTCGAAGATGTACAAAATGCTCCAGCACAAGTACAGCCTCGTGTTGAACAAGCTGTACCCGATGCGCATCTTGAGGTTGTTGTGCCGGAATACATTATTGACATTCCCGTCAACAAGGTGGAGAAGAGTTGGAGAGAGGGGGTCTCGTCACGGGAAACTGTCATTCCATATGAAATCCAAAAAATGTGGGAAGCAACGATTCCTATCGCCAATTCGCAGGCCATCATCCCGCCAACAAAGCGCGAACAATCACACGGCAACAAGCTCTTCACGGTTGATCTGACAAATCATCAGGATGTTGGCAAGTGTGCCAGGATTGCAAGGAACAGGGACGGGCGTTCTCAACACACCCCCATGTCATATGCTCCCAACATGTATCGAGCCCTCCATGACTGCCGCTTGTCCTATGTCATGTTCGGGAATCGCCAGTTAATCACGTCATACGTGACCGACAGGCTCACCGTCTCCTTGAAGGACGAGAAGTTTGGTGCCAACACCTACTTCAATCTTGTGATCAATCACAAGTACTCTGACGAGAGGCCGCCCTTCTTCCTCTCGTTTCCTGCTCGGCACATTTATGCCCTCGCCGAATCCTACGAAAAAGTGCTTGGCATGACGTGAAACATGAACAGTAAAAAGTGACTTTGCATTTAGTGACGAATCAAGTGATTATTGTGCTTGCAAATAAAAAATAACCAATGAAATGTCCGCATTTTGTATATTTTTTTCTTTTCACGACTTTTTGAGAAAATAATTGTAGAGATATTTCCTCTTTCTGAAACGATGATCCTCCCCTTAAAAGCAAATGCAACTAAAAATGTAAATAATTTCATTCCGGTAAAATAAAATTCCATGATTTTCAAATTCGGTTTTTACACTGCAAAGAATTAAAAAATTGATTGAACAAATATTTGTTGACTGATAAAAAATAAAACATCCAACTGGAAACATTATTTCTGGATTTACTGACTAAATCAAATTAATCTGTTCCTCTTCTCATCTTTTCTAGAAAAATGAGAAAGGTTCACGTGTGCTTCACGTGTGGTTGGCGATTCAAAAACTACCATGCCTTTGTTGTGCACAAGCGACAGCATGAACAGCAACAACCTCAAAGGTTCAAGTGTGACCAGTGCTCCATGACCTTCAGCCGCAAGGCCAACATGGAGAGGCACAAAGGCACCGCCCATAATGGTCGCAAGATTGTCCACAAGTGCATGTATTGCGCCGGAACTCGCCATGAAGTGGCCTTCGCAAGCAGCCAGGATCTGCTTCAGCACATTGCTGAAGTCCATCCTCCGACCTCGACCGAGTTTCAGCTGATCAATTCAGCCTTCGGCGGCGCAGCCTCGACGTACCGGATGTCATTGCCGCAGCCATCTGACCAAAGCTTTGAGAAGATCCGCGGCAATGCTGCCATTCAAAACCAAATCAAGGACATCCTCTTCAGACTCTTGCGCAAGTTTGATGTGATCAAAGTGTCAATGACAATCATCGCATCCTTAGTGAAGTTTGACAAAGATGGCAACATCTGTGACAGAATTGCCATGCCTTTGCGCAGCAGAAACTCGACTTTCACCCCAAAAAGTCTTGAGTTTCTAAAAGGCATCTATCTCAGCTGGGTTAACGAGTGCTCCACCAGATGTGAGGAACTTGAAAATGTCAGTGGCTCCAACTGGAGCTTGGAGGCTATCTACTCCCTGATCATCAACAGTGATGTGACAAAGACTGCCGGACGTTAAGCTTTGTAAATAGTGAGAAAAGTGTACATATAAAAAAAAGCAAGACAAAACAGCGCATTAAATCACTTTTGTATATAACAGCAAGTACATTTAAAATGATCGCATTTTTTCCTTTTTTTCAGAAAAATATGGCCAGCTATCAGCTGGAAAAGTTCCAGAAGTCCCAGCATGTCTGGGACCCGCCCACCCCTGACGATACCAGTTTTATGTGGTGTGTGGTGAAAAAAGTGACTGGAGCCACCACCGACAGCGAAGTGCGTCAACAGCTGACCTCCTTTGAGCAGCCGCTGCCCGAGCCCGAGCCTGAACCCGAGACCGATCCCGACGACAAGGAGAAGGAGGAGGAGGAGGTCGTCGACGATGAACAGCTTGTTCACCTAGATCCTCCGGATCTCAGCTTCTTGATGCTCAACTCTAAATCCAAAAGCTTCAACCTGAATGTTTTCGCGTTCGTTTCGGAGTCGCAGAAGGTGCACCCGATCGCCATCAACATGGGCAAGAACCCGAAGTCGGCCAATACAATGATCGTCAACGTGCTCCAGGTGCCGACGGGACCCAAGACTCACCGCTACCTTCTCATCACGGACCTCGACTCCTTCCTGATCTTGAGGACTCAGTCCAAGAAAAGTAAGAACTACTACCACCGTCGGTTTTTCTGCGAATTCTGTGTAGTAGGATTCTGGACCAAGGCCGGGCTTGAGCATCACAAGCCCCACTGTCGCAATGCCGTCAAGACCCAGATTGAGCTCATGCCCACCAAAGACAAAGAGGGAAACATTCCTGTCTTGAAATTCAAGAACTTTAACAAAAAGTTCGCGCCGCCTATGATTTTATATTACGATTTTGAGAGTGCGCTGGAGGACAAGTCCAGTCCGTGTGTCGAGTGTGCGAAAGCCAACCGACTGTTTGGATCAAAGTGCCGGTGCAACAGCAATGGCGAGGCCGGCTCTTACACCGAGGTCACCCAGGTGCATAAAGCCATCTCCTACTCCTTCCTTATCCTCGACATGGACGACAACATTGTCCTGCAAGAAACCCAAGCCTGTCCCGAGGGCAATGCTGGAGAAGTGTTTCTGACAAGATTGCTCGACCTCGAGACGATGCTCACCGAGCGCATGATGCGCACGATCCCCATCATCATGGACGAACAGCAAGAGCTGGAATTCCAGGAGGCCAAGACTTGTCACATCTGTGAGGAAGACTTTGCCGTTAGCGATGTCAAGACAAGAGATCATGAACATTATAATGGCGTTGTAAGTAAAATGCGCAATTTCACGAGTTTTTTCGAATGTCATAAAATAATCTGTTTTGCAGTATCTCGGAGCGGCGCACCAGGATTGCAACGCTCTTCGGCGAAGGCAAAAAACTATTTTTGCCTTCGCACATAATGCCGTCAACTATGACTTGCAGTTCTTGGTGTCGGCCTTGGACAAGATTCATCACAGGGTGGGCAAAATGGATATTCTGAACAAGAATTCAGAAAAAATCCGAACACTCCGCCTCAACTGCTATGCATTTCAAGTAAGTCATTAGGTTAAGGAATTAGAAAAGGATCGAAAAAAAAAATGATTATTTACAGGACTCCCTCGCCCATTTGGGGTCGTCGTTGGACACCCTCACCGCCAAGATGAACGAGTCCGGAGTCGAGTACAAGATCTTGAAGCAGACCAAGTTGGTCCAGAACGAGGACGGCGAGATCGACGAAGAGAAAGTGGCGCTCCTGCGCAAAAAAGGGTAAATAAACAATATTATGTACATCTTCACAATTTAAATACTTTACTAAATATTTTCAGCGTATTCCCGTACGAATTTGCTGACAGCTTGAAGACCTTGGAGGAGGCCACAGAAATGCCGCCAAAGTCGGCCTTCTTCAGCTCCCTCGTGGGCAAGATCACCATCACCGACGAGGAGTACGAGCACGCTCTCACCGTCTTCAAGAAGTTCAACTGCAAGAACATGGTCGACTACATGTTGTTGTACAACGAGCTTGACGTGGTCATGCTGTGCCAGGTGTATGAAAACTATCGAGACACCATTCGCAAATTTGCAGGTAAGTTTTACATTTTTTATTGTCCAAAAGTAAGCAGATCTTGTTTCAGGTGTGGACCCAGTGTGGTACCTCTCCGCTCCAGGATTGTCATTGGATGCCTTTCTAAAGATGACCCAGGTCAGCATTGAACTCATCCAGAGTGAGCCCATTTTCAAGATGATTGAGCGCGGCATCAGAGGGGGCGTGGCCTTTGTCGGGACAAGATGTGCCAAGTCCGACAAAAGGCATGCCTTATTCTATACAGACGGTATGTTAAAAGTGATCAATGAAAACAAAGAAATATTTTGACTTTTTTAGCCAACAATTTGTACGGTTGGGGACTCTCTCAGCCTCTTCCACTGAGAGGCTACAGGTTTTTGACCCGAGATGAAATCAACGTCATCAACTGGATGGACATCAATCCAAGGATTGACAAAGGCCAGGGCTTCATTCTCGAGGTCGACCTTTTGTACCCGCCCCACCTGCATAAGCTGCACAGCCAGCTTCCCTTGGGTAAGTCAATGATTTCACAATTATTATCATTTGCACAAAATCAATTGTGAAACAATTGTGCAGCTCACACATTTTGTGAAAGAAAGGAGATAGACTTTTTGTGCATTTTTAGTTTTGAGTTGAAATTCTTTTGTGCGTATATAGAGTAAAAAGGAACGTTTTTGTGCATTTTCAGCTCCGGACAAGATTATGGTTGACGAGTCCATGATCTCCGACTATAGCAAGGAGTGTCTGCAGAATCTCGAAGGCAGGACGTCAATGAAGGAGAAGAAATATGTGGCCTCCTTTTATCCAAGAAGGAATTACGTTGTGCACTCAGCCAATTTGAAGCTCTACCTTGAGTTGGGCATGAAGTTGGTCAAGGTCCATTCCGTCATCACCTTCTATCAGGAAGCCTATGCTGCTCCGTACATCCAAAAGTAAGATCTGAATATAAAACTTTTGAGAAAAAGTCTTGCACTTTTTCCGTAATTTTAGATGCACAGAAGCTCGGAAGAATTCCAAGTACAAGCACGAGGGCAATTTCTACAAGCTCCTTTCCAACAGTTTGTATGGCAAACTGTTGGAAAACAAGCGAGCTCGGACCTACGTTCGCATCGTCAAATCGGTTGACAAACTTGGGGTCTACTCTTCACGTCCAAACTTCCAGTCCAGGAGGATCATTGGAGAGGACCTCGTCCTGGCCTTTTTGGATCAGCAGCGTGTCACCCTGGATTCGGTTATCCAAGCATCATTCAGTGTCTTGGAATACTCCAAGGCCTTGGTAAGTAAATAATTCAAGAATATCTACGCAGTTTCACATTTTTTTCACTTTTCACAAAATATGTTTACAGTTTCACAAAATGAAATTACGTTTTCACAAATTAAGTTTACAGATTCACAAAATGAAATTACAGTTTCACATTTATCAAGTTCACATACTTTTCCGTTTCACGAAAAAAATAATTATGCAATTTCACGATTTTTTTATGAAAATATTTTGCAGGTGTACGACCACTTCTACAACGGATTTCTGCTCTTTTTTCCCGACTGCATCTTGGTCTTCAGCGACACAGACTCGATCTGCATCCTTGTCAAGACTGACAACCTTGAGGAGTCCTTGAAGAGGCTCCAGGAGAGATTTCAAATCCTGGATTTCTCCAACTATGAGGTCGACCACCCCTTGTACTCGGCGCAGACGAAAAACATGCTGGGGAGGTGGAAGCATGAAACCCCCGGCACCTCGATTCGCAAAATCATTGCCTTGAAGAGCAAGTGCTACAGCTTCCTGACTGTTCCGTACAAAGGGTCAAAGGAGAATGTCGTGACGGCCTGCAAGGGCATCAAGAAGTCGTCCGTGCCCCACTTTGAGGCCTACGAGCGGGCGTTGTTCGGCAACACCACCGAGTACGCCACCTACTCCAAAATAGAGGCCAAGAATTTTCAGCTTCGCACGGTTCGTCAGCACAAGCGGGCGCTGAACAATCTTGAAACCAAAAGATGGTAACTTTCATTTTTAATTCTATTCTATTTTACCTTACCTAATCTTTTTTTGATTTTAAAGGTGGAATTATTGTGGCTGCCATTCCGAAGTTCTCGGGAGTGTTCTGGCCTCCAATGATTATTGTCGCTTTTGCGAGGATCCCGAGGTCCAAGAGATCCCATGGCCTCAAGATGATGCTCCCGCTCTCGGGAAGAGAGACGGTCGGGACGAGTCCAAGATCTCCGAGGAGAACAGCAAGTGTCGACGAATCAACGGTAAAATGTTTGTTTACATTTTTAGATTTCACGAGTTTTTAATGATGTTCTACTTTTTCAGATTTCAACTTGGACGATACCGAGGCTATGATCGACGGCATCGGCGACCTCTCCGTTCATGAGCATCCCGACGAGAGCCAGCCCGAGGAGGACACCTTGAGCAATGAGGACTCGGAGCGCTCCATGGGTAAGATTTCATGGAAAAAAAATATTTTTTGATCTTTCAAAATATTAATGTTTTTAGTCAATATCATGCGCGAAATGGAGGATGTGTCCGAGGCTATTGGCAACTTGTCTGTACACGAACAACCCGAGCCCGAACCTGAACCCGAGCCCGAGGGTGGCCTTCGTGTCCGGGGTGTGGGCGGAGTCCCCGCTGACGGAGTCCTTCTAAACGTCGAACATGACGAAAAAGAAGGTATTTCACGATTTTTTTTAATTCCAAAATTCAGACCTTAACCTTTCTTGTTTTCCGAAATATGTTAATTTCCTTACCTAATTTTTACTTTCAGGCGAAGAGAGTGACCGCGGCGCCATGACCGGCGGGAACGCCAACGACTTTGAGTTGGCGAATGAAATTTTGATCAGCGAGTTGACCGGCCAACCCGATGAGCTTGTTGAAGCTGTCGCTGACCTGTCTATGGAAGAACGAGCAAATCGCACGATTGCAACTCCAGGTAAAATATATTTTCGCCCATTGAGAAAAAAGCCTGATTTTCACAATTTTTTTGCTAATTTCAGAGGGAGACGAGTTCCTTGTCCATGACGTGTTTGACAGCGATGATGACTGTCCCGAGGACAACTTGTACCAGGACGAAACGGCGGAGGAGAAGCTCGCCGAGGAGGAGGCCAAGATAGACGATGAGATGAGTCTCTAATTGCTACGAATGAGAGCGGCAAATGTCCGCATACCAACCAATAAAAATAATTTTTTGTACTCCATTTTTCCGATTTTTTCATGATTTTATTTCCAATTTTCCATGAATTTGTTTTTATGTTTGGCGGCATAATAACAATAAATGTACATAATTAATCACTATGAAAAACCAAATCCAACAGACAGGGCTCATTTTCATTCTCTCTAAACTTAATGAGTTGTCCGCTCGCATCCCGTATTTCAAAAGAAAAGTGTTGAGGCTTTTTGAGTATACAAGGCTTGAAATCAAGATGTTTCATATCAATACATACATAGGTACCATATTGTTGATTTGTAATTGGAACAATTCTAAGGATCGGATGACCTTTGCTTCCTAAGATGCCATTTTCAATTAGGTTGGAATAGATAAATAGATTTGTTGGCATGGTGGTTTCAAAGAGAGGAGGACGGGAAAACACAACATTTTTTTCAGTTTCAATTTTAACCCGACTCTCGTGTTGTCTTTCTCCCCCTAAAAAGTGGTAGAGGCTAATGCCCATTTCCAGTGTTAGTTTTTGATAGTCTGCACATATAAACTTGAGGCTGTTTGTTTTTGCATCCACATCGACTCTTACTTGAAAATTGTGACTAACCTCAATGTCACGGCAAATCTCGTCCAGATTGTGAGCATCATTGAGTATGACTACATTAAAACTACTGGTTTGCTTAGTAACCTTGTTGTAGTATGAGGCTATCAATGTTCTTTCTTCTTGACAGAGATTGTTCTGAAAAGTGCACGGAAAAGTTATTGCAGAAAGCGCCACTTTGCACGCAGCAAAAGGTAGGGGGCGGGGCAGCTCGACCTCAAACTTATTTTTAGAATTGTTTGAAATGTGACCATAATTGATGGAGGAGACTCGAATTAGCTGACTCTCCCTGTCCATTTTCGTTTTTCTGAGCACAATTTTAATAACCGACGGTGTGCCTTTTGTAAAACCAATTTTGTCTCCGTCTATGTCGGTAAACTCTAGGCTGAGACTCTTTAAGGATTGCACATTTAGAGGAGAAAAATGCCGGTGTTCAAATTCTTTGTGAACATATTTACTGGTGTTTTGCACATTGATGGGAACAGTTCCAATGACATTAGCAAACTGCTTGGAATATGGCTGTTGCTGAACTTCTTTGCACCGCACAAACACAAGAGGGGTTTTGAAGGTATCTAGGTAATCCTGGAGTGGTCTGTCTACGTACAATCTTGCATAGTTTCGAAATGGAGCATAGTTCCAATGTTCAGGATCAAATACCCAATAGGTTAGTCTTCCACTGATTCTTATTGTGTAGGGCCACGACATACTTTCATCCCCAAATAGATATTTAACAAAGTTGGGGTGAATCCAAATGCAGTCTTTTTTCACCAGACGTCTCGGATATTGTAAATATACTTTGTCTGTGGTGGTATCATATTTCATGGCCAGAAATGTTGGATTGGATTCGTAAGTCATAAAAAGTCGAGTCAAGTCGAATTGAGTCATTTTTCTGTTGGGCAGGTAAATCTTTTTGGTCTCTGGTAAATCACTGATGTCGACGAGAGATTCCTCCTTCTCCACAATAACAACGGTGGGCATATTTTTGTCTGGAGCAGCACACTTATTTCTGTAGGTATTTTCAAACTGGACTTCAGATAATGCCAACTCCCACGTTCCTGTTTCATAGTGTTGTAACAAATGCTGTGGCAGGTCATTTTTGAAACTGCTGAGTGTATTTTCATAGATATCTGTACATGCATTTGACACGAGATACACAGTCACATCATTATTCATGGTTAGTACGTTAGATTGTCTTTCTCTATCCAAACTCTGAAAGTATCGGGCTGATCTTTGAAAGTGACGAGCTGTGACTTTCCTTCTATTTTAAGAACTTTCTTGATATGGAGATTCTTGGAAAGTTTCACAACACAAAGCTCTCTAAATGTAAATTGGCCACGCAAAACCTCTTTTCTATCCAAGGAGGATAGGGTGTAAAGAGGTACTTTAGCTCCATGATTCACTTCAGAAATTATAAATAATTCATTGCTGAAGTTCTCCTTGTCTATTTTTGAAAAGTGTCCTTTCAACAATTGGATTCTCACTAATTGGTTTTCTTTTAACTGAGGTTCCTTTTTCTTGATCTTCATATATCTTTCCTCATTGAGAAACCTAACTTTGAGTTGCTTTGCCTTGTCAGTTTCACACTCCATTGGAGTCATTTGGATCGAACGATGCCACCGGCTAAAAATAGAAAATATTTAGAATTTTTCCCTCGCCACCCAAACTGCTGCTACGAGTAAGTACTTACTTGTTGTAGGTATTCAGAATCTGTTGCAGAGCAGGTACAAAATCCTCTGATTGGTTGTGATGTTTCCACTTTGCCACCAAAGATCGAAACGTTGAAATGAACCGTTCTATGAATGGGGCGTGTCCGTTTGTACGAGGACAAATTAACCGGATTTCGTTCTCTTCACAATAACCGAGAAAAAGGTTGTTCAAAAACTCTTTTCCTAGGTCACTTATAAGCTTACTGGCACGTTTGATTTCTGTTTCGAACAATGTCTTGAATACACCAAGAACAGTAGTTTTGTCCTTCTTAGGACAATAGGCTGCAAAAGCTCTTTTTGTAAACCCATCGATGCAAGCCAATATGTAGAATGGTTTCCCTTTGTGTCTATCATATGTGATTAAATCAATTTCAACATGATGTCTAGGAGCCAATATGTACACAGGATTGAATTGTTTATTTTTCTTTGCTTGACGAAATACCGTATAGGAATCTACACCTTTCAAAAATTCTTTGATTTCCTTCAAAGTCAATTTATGACGGTAGTGACGATAGAGGGTGGCGGGGCCTGCAAAGGCCAGAGGATGTCCAATTTTAAAATAGTTCCTTTTTAACTCATTCAAAACAACATTTTTTTGTGAGGTAGCAGTATGTTTCTTTTTTACAGTGAATTTATTTCTTTTCATTCTGTCTGAACCTAACGTTTTTTCCTTCTGGAAAGTTTCGGTGACAGTAACGGCGATTTTGACACATCATTTACATTTTGTTTACGTTTCTTAGTCGGTGTTTTTTTCATGACCTCCTCGACTGATTTCTTGGCCTTTTTCAGATTGGATCGTCCTTTGGAAGCAGACTTTTCCAGGGCTTTGGCCCCCTCTTCTATAACTTTCTTTCCAAGTTTCTTGACAACGGGATCGGCGGCAACTTCTTTGATAACACTTGCTGCTGCGGAAGCCATTGGACCTATTTTACTCATCAGCTGACTCAGTCCACCCGATCCTTCTTGTTCACGTAAACCACGGTGGTATGAAATAACACCACCACCAGTCCTCTCATCAATGTCATTTTGAAAAGACTGACGGCTAGCGGTTCGTAAGCCAATCATGGTTTTGACAAATGCTCCAACCTTCTCAGTTGCCGTCGTATAGAGACTTGTGTTATTCCACACACTTCTGATATCTGTTGCAGCTGGATTCCTAAGGCGTTGTTTCGAACATGGTCAGTGATTGCAGCTGCAGCCACGGTGTCGGGACTGACAGAGTTGACTTGGATCAGCGAAGTCAGCTTTTTCTCTATTTGCATGGCATGACGACGGTGAATGTTCAGTTTACCACAGAATCGTCCAACAAGCTGATGGGGTTGGACCTGGATAGATCTTGGAAACACTTCTTTCATCAGTGCCACGAGTGACTTTAGTGGTTCACCTGTCAATCCACTAATTTCTTTCAAACTTCTTGGCGCATTTTCTCGTTTCATGACTTCAGAGAAGCACAAAGCAATGAGTGTACTTTTTTGCAAGTAAGTAATTTGATGATTTTCGATAACAGATTTGAAGAGTGCCGCCATATCTTGAGCAAAGATTGGTGAAATGTTGCTATTGAAACACAAGTCCACAAAGACCATTGTCAACACATCATGGTTCTCGTCGGTTCTAAGCTCTTGTTGTGGTTCAAATGTGGCACCAAAAAGCGGGAGTGTGTCAATAATGAATGCACAGTCTGTACAAATGGTGGATCCAGTTTCAATGTCTTCTAGAATGTTTGCATGCTGGCAACCATCTGATCCATTAGATTCGTGATGCTCTGACATTGTTGCACAGATTTTCCTCCCACTATAACGAAACTACCGCTTGGATACAGGATGCCGGTGCAATTATAGGCTCGAACAGTCAGTCCTGAGAAGATTTCACGGTTCAACCTGTAATCCAGTCCTTGATCTTGGAGTTTGACCATTAACTGTTCCAGGATGATCGGATCTTTGGTTGAGAACTTGGCAATAGCAGTGATGTTGTCAATGTGGTAGTCAAAGTCGTTGTCACACTCGAGGATTTCAGAGAGTAACTGAAGAGCTGACTGAATGTCTTCTTGCGACTTGAGACCGGTCAGGTTGCAATGTTGCTTCCTCCCGGTACCTCTCTTAAAGACACTGATGCGCAATCTGTCTCTGAGAAACAGGACAGAAAAGTTGGGATACTTTTTTGCTGGAAGTTTCAGCTTTTCTAATCTTGCATCTAACCAGCAGAGGTCTCGATCAGGAATTTTGAGTGAGATTTTATAGTTTTTCACGGACAACTGCATTGCTTGACAGCTTACGATCAACTGATTGGACTGCAGCCATGGCAGATCAAGATATGGAAGAGGTTCCTGTTGGATCAGGTCTCATTGGCAGTGCTCAAAATACGGTCAATATGCATCGGGATCATTTGACAAAACCTGGAATGGTCGAATCCACATCCGAAGTGTTTTACAATCCAATTTCACCATTGAACGAATCCAATTCTATTGAGTTTAATGTACCTCCCATGGGATTGAACTACATCGACCTGGAGTCGGTCCGCTTACATGGGCGTCTAAAAATTGTCAAAGTCAATCAAAATAATGAAGAAGTCCCTTTGACAACAACAACCACAATCCCAGCGCAAGGTGGACAGGAAGCAAAGACTACAACCACTGACGATGATGTTAGTTTTGTAAATCTTCTTCCTGCCAGTTGTTTCAAACTTGTATCTGTCAGTCTCAATTCAACAGAAGTTCAAGAGCACTCAACATTTTTCTACAGTTACAAAACGCTGATCGAAACATTATTTTCCTTTAGTAAACAGCACAAAGACACTTTCCTGGAAAAATCTTGCCTCTACATCCCAGATAAGCCAGGGACTGAGGCTGTCAATAACAAAAATACAGCAGGGACTGGTTATTTGAAAAGAGCTCGCCTCTTGAAGAAGAACAAAGAACTAGAATTCATCACACCAATCCATTGTGATCTTTTCATGTCTGGAATGATGCTCATTCCTGGCGTCTCCATGCGAGTCAAGTTGTTTCGCAATCAGGACCAATTTACAATCATGGCTCCGACTAACAACAACACCTACAAAATCAAGTTCCTTGATCTGTCACTCAGCCTCAAGTCAATGTCACTCAGGAATGATATTACAGAAAAACACAGCCTTAGATTGTTGCGTCAACCAATCACCTACAACTTTCGTCAAGGTCGCGTTACAACACATACGATTTCGCCAGATACAAATTCGACCTTTATTCAAAACATTGCATCTGGCATTCTACCTGACCTTGTTGTCGTTGGACTTGTCGACAGTGATAGTATGGCTGGATCCTACGACAGTAATCCTTACAGGTAATTTGTATTTGTATTGATTATTTATTGTACTTTGCCAACAACTATTATGCAATCATAGGTTCGCTCATAATTCACTGGACCAGCTGTTTTTCCGCGTTAATGGATCACCCAGACCTTCCAAAGTGTATGAACCACGATATGACAAGGAATCAGCCCTTAGGGAATACCTGTCTTTAGTTTCCCAACTTCGTTTGGATCGTGAGCCATTAGTCGCAATAACGTACGAGGAATTTCTCTCTGGATCCAACTTTTATGCGTTGGATTTGAGTGGAGAATCGTCAAATGCATTCTCTGCCAGCAAGGAAAAGTTTGGCAGCTTGGACTTGTTCGTATCATTCAAGACTAGCACAGCAAAGACATTGAAGTTGGTGTGTTATGCTGTCTACAATCAGACAGTGACAATCACAAAAGACAGGAGCGTCCACTGTGACATGTAAACCATGCCAGGTGTCACTCACAGCTACATTGGTTCCCTGACATCCACTTTGGTTCCAAACTTTCTCGGTGTTTATACTTGTGACACCATTCCAATGGAACACATCAAGACTAAAAAGTGTGCACGCTTCATCATTAACACTGCAACAAGTTTCCAATCATCTGGTCATTTTGTTGCAGTTTACAAACAAGACAATATGGTTTTCTATTTTGATTCCTTGACCTTACCTTCACCTAACTTGTTTATGCATCATTTTCTGGAACAAATGGACTCTGACCACACTATTGTTTCCAATAAAGTCCAGATCCAACACCCACTGAGCCAGTGTTGTGCGTTTTTCTGCTTAAGCTTTTTGCTACATACGTGTACTTATAACGGAAAAATCAATATGCTGCAAACTTCATTCAACAAGAACTTTATTTCTCCTCCATCATTGCATAATGATATCATCTGTACATCACTGATTAAAAGACAAATAAACTGCATTATGAAGTCTTAAAGCCAACGTCTAAAATGATTCATGGTCTTGACAACTTTTGGAGCTTTTCTGTTCAACGCTTTGTTTTCTGTGAAATCTTGGAGCTCCTGCACACCACCGGTTGGATATGCTTGCGATCGCTTTTTACCGGCTTGAACATTGGACCTGGTGACTGGTCCTTGCTTAGCCACCGGTCCATCTTCGAATGGATCGTGCATGTCAGATGCACCCTTCATGGTTGGCTTTCTGCCACGTTTTTTCCCAGCCGTTTTCACTGATCGTTTACTTGCATGCAAAGTCGCAATATGCCGCCCCAAAGAATATTTAGAAGCAAAGGCAGAACCACAAAGCTTGCATGGATATACTCTCATTTTCAGACCCAAATCCTCTTCTTCCATATTTTCTGTTTCATTGTCACTTTGAATGGGAGGAGGGGGAGGAGGAGAGGCAGGAGAGGGTGGAGGCGGAGCTGGCACACGAGGAGGAGATGGAGGTGGTGGTGAAGGATGTGGGGACGTGTTTACTTCTTGATGAGCATAGTCTGGTTTTACCTGGCTTTCGACATTTGAAAGTTCAGGTCCAGCCTGGACGGCAGTCTCCTGTTGACCTATTAATCCATCTGAAGTTGTCTCTTTATCCTCCTGCCCGACAGCGGACTCTGCGTCGTCCAACCTATGTGATTGGTTTATGGATTCGACTTCGTCAGCCTCCAAGCGGTCGATCGTCTTTAATAACCGCTTATAAAGACCTATAGGTATCAATGCGAGCTCCGAAAACGTACTTTTAAATGCCCGCTTCTTCATTTTTGAGCCTCTTGGATTATTTTGCGTAAAATTGGAACTCCGAATGAAAGTAGGTAATTCAAGGATCCAGCTCCAGTCATCTTTTTTAACCGGGTTCTCCTCCGCTGGACTGACACATTCCCGTTGGTTACAAATTTGAAGTCCACCAAATTTTCTGACAAGAGCTTACGTAGTCTCCTTTTTTGCGATTTTGTGGCAGGCAGTTGTCCATAAATCAGGTTCCAGAGACATTCTGAGATCCTGTTCACACATTGTTCAGACAAGTGATTGAACAACTCGTTCAGGTCATCGCCCTTCAGCTTGAGCAAGATATTTAGTAAGTGCAAGGAACACGTTTTGGCATTTAGTTTGCATTTCCTCATGTCGATGCTTTATTTCATTTACATTCAGTTCATTCCTTAAGTTAGGTATTGGAATTTTCAAGGAAAATGAGAGGGGGTCTCTGATGATCAAATATGTTTGTAAACAAACGCAGGGCATCGGGAGTTTCTTGTCGCACGGAAATACATAGATATCCATATGGTAATCGAGTAGACCGTTTGAAACTATCCACAAAGTACTGAGATCGATATGGAAAGAGCTGTTGACCAAATGTAGAAATCTGGAGCATATTTCTCGGAGACTTCATTATTGTATAATATTGGCTGTTGGTAGATATCACTCTGAACCGATTGGATTCGCCAAACAATGTTTGACTTACAAGGATAATGGATGCCATGTAATGATGAGACATGACTGTAAAAAAGTACTGCATTGCCATGCTGTTAATGAGTGCGAGTCCGTCATCAAACACTAGCACCGATCCGCCGTCTTTTTTGTATTCTGCACACATGGATTGGACTTCGTCCACAGACACATCGTCTTTGACTTGGATCATTTTTGTGATGGTCTTGTTCCTCAGCCATTCATCGTAAATGGGTTGGTGGGCAGCATAGAAAAGAACTCGATGAGGTGGACAGGGTGAAATTAGCTTTTGTCGTTCCCGAAGAAACGCTGAAATCCATCGGGTTTTTCCAGATCCTTGATAGAAAATAGTTAATGTCATTCATTGGATCTGGATCAGGACTGAAACTCATACCTGTACTGCCTACTATCAGCATTGTAAACGGATGAAAATACAACAGGTCAAACATGATGGAGGTTCGGACTAATCCACTTCGTCAATGTCCGAGTCGAACATATTTCCTTTAGGAAATGTCACTGGTGGAAAGAGTCTCACCAGTCTCAGATGACCCTTGCACAGATCCACTGTCGTTTGGATCTCATCAGGAAGTTCTTGCAGTGAAGTCAAGAGAAACCGGTCGTACAGAATGATTTTCTCTGTAGAATAGTTGGCCACTCGATTGTACAGAATGAGAAAGGTATCGCGTAGAAATTCCAATGCTTCATGGATTTTTGGAAGGATCTGGAAGACATTGGAAGACACGCTTGTTTGGATCCTTTTGGTTCCCTCGTAGTATTCGTTTGTCGGATCCACTCTGAGCTGGAACAGGTTAATCTGCCTTTGTCGTCGTTCAACATCAGCAATTGCATCAAGGGAGGTTTGACATGATTCAAGCGCCATTTTGGTAATCCGATACTTGTTGGACAAATTGGAAGGGTTTGGCCGACATTCATTTTGCACACGATCCAATTTCGAATGCAGGTCAGTGATTGCATGCTTCAGAAGCTTCATATTTGTCAAGATGATTGTAACAAGTTCTTTCCCGTCTTGCACAATTTGTTTGCTTGAACAAGTTTCATCCTGATTGAACGCCATAGTCCTACCTGGCACTTCAAACTCTGATGGTCAGTTGCACACCAACCTTTGTCAGAGAAAGATGGTTATCAGTACTGCACTTTTTTTTACACTGTGGCCAATAACCAAGGAGGATGTCTTGTGCGAATCCACGCTCTGTCCCTTACGTGTGGATCACCCATTGTCCAAGCTACATATTGTTTTGCGAGCACAAAGGGACTATGATATTGAAGGAAAAATTGGCATCATCTTAAATCCACGCGTTTCCTGCAAGATGGATTTACCGTTTCAAATCAGTGCAAATTTGGAACAGCAAGGCCTGACATTTTTGTCCTGCCGACGATATGATGATGGAAGTACATCATTTGTCTTCAAGAACGTCAACAGAAAGCACATCAAAATCAAGCGAGGCGATCCATTGGTCCAGTGTCCACTTCCAGAAGGATATACATCGACCTGGAATGTTCCATACGGAATGTGACATGATCCCCACCTAAGAGACTCCTATCTTGGTAAAAACTACTGACATGAATCAAACCAAAACAAGACTGAACCCTCTCGACATCATGACCTCTGAATCAACCTCCGTAAGGCTGGACGACGACTCCACTTCAATGATGGAAGCAGGATGTGATGAAGTATGTTTTCAAAGAGAAGAGAAGTCTGCACATCTCTATTTGCTCGACTGTCTGATTAAGAAATACAAATGCATGATTATGCTGATCATTCTGTTGCTGGCAACTGCTGAATTGATTTCCTCCATTGTTGTAAAAATGGATACATCTACATTTGAAAGATTAACCAATGCTTTCATAAACATCACCACTAGAAGGCTTGGACTGATTGATTCAATGCCATTGGATCCCGATGATCCAAGTTACATTATTCTGCATTCGGAAAAATAAACAATTCCATTTAATAACCTGACGACAATCGCATTTCTAGATTTTTTCTGTGCGCGAAATGCTACCATTTTTTGACCCTTTTTTAAGTAGGAAAAATATTTTCCTCACTTTCCTACAGTTCTGTGATTTAAATTAAAATTAGAAATGGACAAAGGGGAATTCCTGTCAATTCTAGGATATTTATTTTAACCATATTTCTGGTTTCACGAGTTTTTTTCACGGAAAAATATTTATCATATTTTTGGATGACGTAGAATTTCACGACTTTTTTAAATGTAAACAAACTTTTTTGGTGGACAGTTTCGATTTCACGAGTTTTTTAAATGTAAACAAACTTTTTTGGTGGTCAGTTTCGATTTCACGAATTTTTTAAATGTAAACAAACTTTTGGGGGTCGGTTCCGATTTCACGAGTTTTTTAAAATGTAAACAAACTTTTTTGGGTCGGTTTTATTTCACGAATTTTTGTTGGACTTGTCCTCAGCTTGAGCAGATCTCCAGGATCGGGGTTGACCGCAGCCGCCGACAGTGGGTAGGCGACGAACCGAGACTCGGACTTCTTTGACCGCCGTTGCGCGGTTTCTTTGATTAATCTAGAATAATTGAATTCACACGATCTTACCACTGACAAGACAAATGATATTTGTGGTTATTACCTCTATTTGTCATTTCTGGCTGCCAGAGCACTTGTCTCCAGCATTGTTATGCGGTGAAAATGTAAACAAAACTAGGCTGGACGCCGTCATCGTCGGCTGCTTTTGGAAAACTCTCTCTGTCTGATCTGAAATTGGTAATTAAAAAATGGTTACAAAACCAAAATTGGAAATATAGATTTTTGGAAAAAATCCTACTTGAAAAAGAAGGAGACGCTGATCTCGTCGTCCTTGTTGTACACGAAGCAGTTGGTGAAAACGGTGTTGAAGTCCTTGATGCACTCCTTGACGGAGTGGTAGTAGTGGTTCTCGAGGCGCTTCTTGTTCGTCCCGAAGACGGCGGCCTCGTTGGCCTCGCCGGCCAAGTTGTACACGTAGCAGTTGGTGATGACGGTGTTGAAGTCCTTGATGCACTCCTCGACGGAGTGGTAGTAGTGGTTCTCGAGACGCTTCTTGACCGTCCCGAAGACGGCGGGCATGGCGGCCTCGCTGGCCAAGTTGTACACGTAGCAGTTGGTGAAAACGGAGTTGAAGTCCTTGATGCACTCCTCGACGGAGTGGTAGTAGTGGTTCTCGGGGTGCTTCTTGATCGTCCCGAAGACGACGGGCATGGCGGCCTCGCCGTCCAAGTTGTACACGTAGCATTTGGCGAAGACGGAGTTGAAGTTCTTGGTGCACTCCTTGTCGGAGTGGTAGTAGTGATTCTCGGGGTGCTTCTTGATCGTCCCGAAGTCGGGTGGGCGGGTAGGTTGGAGGGGCTGCTGTCCTTGTACTTGTAGCAGTTGGTGAAGTCGGTATTGAAGTCTTTGATGCACTCCTTGCCGGAGTGGTAGTAGTAGTTCTCGAGGCGCTTCTTGCTCGTCTCGAAGTCGGGGTGGGCGGCGGAAAGATTGAAGATTATTTTTGCTGCAAAAATATCAGAAATATTTGAAAATGACTCTCAACTGTGAAATCCGTCTTACATACTATTTAATTGCGAGTCTGTGCTCCGTCACAGTCGAGCTCGACCTGTTCTCCTTCAGCTTGTACTTGTTCAACAGCTCCAGCTTCTCCTCGGGCGTCATGACCACGTGCGCGGGGACGAACTCGTGCACCGTGATGTTGATCAGGAACTCGGACTCGAGGGACTGCTCGAGGATGTACTTGGGCGTCATGTCGATGAGGCTCTGCTTCGCCCTCGGGCTCATAATCTTCGGATCTAAACAGAATCAAAACAGTATAGGAAAACGGTTTGAAAACCGGACAAAAACATGATCAAGTCTTACATGGAATTGTAATCGTGATCCTGGCCGATCTCTGGACGTCCAGCTTGAGCATCCATCACGGAGAGGTCGACGTAAAACTGCTCGGTGACGGCCGACCTCGGGCTGTAGATGACGCTGCTGTTGTTGTTGTTTTCCCTGTCCCGACGGCCGATCCTAGCCACGAGAGCTTGAGCACGGGTGCGGAAGGAGCAAATGTCCTTGTTGTACATGATCTTGATGATCTTGTACAACACGTAGAGGACGAACACGATGAGCATGAGGTTGAAGTTCAGGTTGTCCTCGGCATCTTCTTCTTCTTTCATATGTTTGATCAGGTTGTACACCTTGGCCACCCTGTTGACGGTGACGTTGGCAAGCTTCTCAACCTGCTCCTCGATGTCATCCAGACCCTCGTGCATCTCGTTCAGGGTGACGTCGGCCTTCTTGTTGAACTCCTTGCCGGCCTCTTGAAAATATTTCAAACCCGACTTGACGTCGGCACCAACGGACTTTAAGTTGTCCGTCATGACCGTGGCCATGTTTTCCACTTGATTCAAGGTCAGCTCCATGTCGCCGGCAACCTCCTCCACATGTTCAAGACCAGCCTTGACAACGTCCTCAAACTGTTTCATATCGTCGTGTTCCGACGAACTGTATGGAGCCGCCATCTAAATCGAGGACAGAAATTATCGTAGAGCTCGTGAACTTTGACGAATTTTCCCTACCTTGATGATTGAATTTGTTGCACCAGAGAAATTCTAGGCTCACTCACACCACTCGACGATTCACACTTGAACGATTTTCAAAAAAAAAATCGGTTTTTAATTTGAAAAACTCCAGAAAAACTCGATCGAAAACTTGACATTTTGTTTTGTTTTGATTTTGCTCTCAAGTCTCATTTATTTCGTTTTGATCGCTGGCTGAGATACTATCCGCGCGCGCACGATAATTGTCCTGGTAAAAACTGATAAAATCACCGACAGGATAATTGCCGCGAAAACCATTAAAATCTATTTTCTAATTGCTCTGGTCCCAGAGGAGCTATTTATATTCTAACCTGTGAATGGTTCACCTCTCTGCAAATCACCGACAGAGTTATTTATAGAATAATTGTCTCGGGAAAATTGGAGCACCAAAAAATATTGAATTTCACCATGAATTTAAATCAGGTTTTAATTTTAATTCCTGCCAAATTCTATTTTTAGACTGCTTTCTAATTATTTAATTAATG
>JAAUYL010050523.1_pt1 | contig 22451 bp, 25 predicted proteins | sample 7278011 | NCBI WGS metagenome assembly JAAUYL01 (sample SAMN14350225, study PRJNA611818) | marine sediment metagenome | isolation source: surface marine sediment (1.8m) | place: French Polynesia: Moorea | collected 2018-08
ACGGAATCTGGAAGATGGTAAGAAATGACAATGTGACATGAAGACAGTACCCAATTATGTTGCTTACCTGGGACAGCTTCAGTAACAGCCGGTCCACAGGGTCTGGGTGAAACAGGCTCACGCTTCACGTTGACATTTGCCTGAGCCAAAGTAGTCTGCGCCTTCTGGCGGCCACTCACAGCCATTGCCTGAACAACAACAGCTTTGCGAATTTGGCTGTCCAAAGAGGCCCTACTCGAGCTAGGCACTGGCTGTTCAATGTTTGCCCCTGCCGAAACTGTCGCTGTTGCTGCAGATTCGGGGTCTTCCTCTACATGTTGCACCGGTTCCTGGTCATTATCCATGTTCCGGTAGTCTTCCAGGGGAACATAGCCAGGTGTGTAGCCTGGCCCTCGCTGCTCCGGCGGCTTGAAGTACTTGACGACCTTATCATGGTCCTTCTGTAGAGAGGAAGCGATACGTTGCAGTCTTGCGTCTTCTTCTCTCTTCTGCAATGCGGTCCTTCTTGCCTTGAAGAAGTACCTCCTGTTCTTGGCATTTTCTCTAGCTGCTTTGTTCCTGTGCGAGTACGGCATGGCTGTTCACTGTGAGGGCTGTGGAAGCACTGCACATCCGAGGCGTCGTTCTGTAGAGTACACAAACACTTACTGTGACTGAGAGATGCTTGGCAGTACAATGTTTCACAATTCTTGACAGATTTCTTCAAGTTTGTTTTGATTTCCAGAAAAACAACAAGCAAAATTCAAACTGACAGGGGCCGGTCAGGGTCACGTCAGAGACAGTGGCAAAATTGGCAGAGATCCGTCAATGTCCTGCCACATTTTGTCAGAGACAGCCTTAACTGCCAGTTCACTGACAGGTCCCTGCCGCTAAACTGACAAAAGTGTGCTGTACCCTGACGTGTACACTGCCATTTCCCAGTTTGTTTACTTTTCATGAAAAATTGAAATCTCCATGTTGGAAAATTGATCTCCATTCAAAGAAAACAGAAAATACCAGTGTTTGACATGGAATTCACCACGACCAAGGCTACCAACCTATCCAGGGAGCAGCTGCAGAAGGCTGTTAGTGTTCGTGTCAATCTCGATGTGTCGCGCGGCATGAAGTACACCAGCCTCATCGTGTACATCCCATGCAAGGCCAAGCAGTTGGCCAAGAAGACCCGGGGCACATTCCAAGAGGTGTGCGCTACCGACGTTATCCCAGGCACCCTGCTTACGGAGGCAGGGATGCGCAAAACCGTCAAGACAACGAGGAACGGATTCAAAGTTGTGTCCGTCTACGTCAAAGATGGCAATGGAGGATTCGTCAAGGTCCGTTGCTTCGCACGCATCTCCGCCTGGTTCCCACATGACAGACTCATGGTGGTCATGGAGGAGCTCAACGACCGTCTTCGCAAGTGCCATCCTCTTACCAGGGACTTCGATGCCGAGGGGGCCATCGCTCAAGATCCGTACCGTCTCATCGACATGAAAGCTACAGATTTTCGCAACTTGGAGATCAAGACAACCACTGGCGGAGTCATGTCGGTCACTGTCGTGCCCACTCCTCAGGATGTTGTCGACAAGTACGTTCCCTTCGGGTTCAACGAATTGAAGAAGCCCATCCAAATGGAGTGATTGAAGACGGAAGCAGCCTTTCATCAACAACAGAATTTACTAACGTTTCAAATCCGTTTAACAATACCGCTACCTTTAGGCTAACTTTTCCATGACAAATTGTATGACAACTTTGTAACTATGCTTTAACGTTGACATTTTCACTAGTAAAACAAGTATTATTCCACATGAAAAACCAAAAGTCAACTTCATGATATTATCAGAATAAAGAGTCTTATAAATACCACATACATGCTTTCCATAATCATGAGTCTGTCCGCTTTTGTTTCGTGTATCATGTAGTTTAAAAAATGCTAAATTTTTTAGAGTACTTGACTCAGAACAAATTTGAGTAAATACTCAAAATATGCGAGTACACACATCTTTAGAGTAGTAGTAATCAACAGATTAATAGCCTCAAAATTAGCGTTTTGTTTTTCTTGGGATCGGGCAGGGTCCAAACAGTGATCGGGCAGTGTTTGTTGTCTCTGACGCTTTTCGATCGAACATTGACATTTCGTTTCCAAGTTTGAGCGGCAGGGGAAGGTGTCCCTTACAGAACTCTGACGTGACCCTGCCATACCCTGCTGGGACACTGACACGCCCCTGACCGACCCTGCCGAAAGCGTCCAAATCTCTGCCTTGTCATCGACGAAAAATCGTGTTTCGATTCGAATTCGAAAAGTGCAGCGGCCATGTTGAATTACAGAAATCTGGTCATTTGAAAAAGAGAAAAAGACCTGGAAAACAAGCAGATTACAGCTGGAAAACAAGCAAAATGAGTGCTCCTAGTGACAGTGGAAGTGTGCTCAGGCTGTACAGCGACTCCATCCTGTTCAACTGCAACAGGGGCAGATTCAGTGATTATCCTCTTCTGTCCCAAGGCAGAAAGAAGGGTGTGAGAGACCTACTAGGTGACCGCATTGACCACCTAGACACAGAGAGGAGGCTCAGGCCTGTCGATGTCTTCTTCACTGCCGGAGCGAAGCCTCACAAAATCTACATGATTGCCAATGTCAGAGAAGGTGAGTGACAAAGCTGATTGCTTGATTTGCATTGTTACCAAATTCATCTGGTGTCTGTTTGTTTTTCAGAGGTGTCTGAGGAACAGTTGACATCCCTGGTTGACAGGATGAATGACATGGTGGCGGGAAAGACCCCAGAGGAGCAGGAGGAGATTGTTCGCGAATTGATTAAGTCTACTGGTGCATCAGTTCGCCCCGGACTCCCGTACCTGCCGGAAGACTTTCGAAAGGATCCTGACAGCCAGGAGCATGCTACACAGCAGGGGGATGATGCCGACAAGACAGTCCTTGAGTCAGAGGACGAAGTCGTTGGAATGGTCGCCTCGCAACGTGGGTCTAAGCGATCAAGTGAGACTCCAGCATTGCCACCGACCAGCTCGAAACTGCCATTGCCCGTTACCGATGACGAGAGTACGCCTAGGCAAAAGAAACCGCGCACAAAGTCCCCCGATCAGACAGTTATTTCGGAGGAGCCCAGAGAATCTGTAAGTCCAGAAAAAGTTATACTGTCATTGACAGTATCTTTCAAAATAATGTTTTTCCAGGAGAAGGAGGGTGACAAACATCCTGAGGCCATCGAATATCAAGTGGCAAAGCACCCTTCCAATGCTGAGGATGATTCAGACAGCCCACCAGCTTTGGCAACCCCCAGCGATGATGAAGACACTGCAAACGTCACTGCAGAGTCACTTGACAGTGTCAAGACACCACGGAACGAGGAGTTATCTACCATGAACAAAACTCTGAACGAAGTGAGGCAAGACGTGGTCAGCCTCAAGTCAGAGATGGCCAAGAGCCGTGACGAGTTCGTCAAAGTTACGGTAACAGACAATTTTCAGTTTTTGTCATTATTCAAGTTGTTTGAAACAAGCCATTTCTCCATTTGCTGCAGGACTTTGGTACCTTCTGCTCGGACCTAGTGACACGCTTCGAGAAATTCGAAGAAACAATGAGGAACCTTGTCGAGCTTAAAGCAGCTGCGGGCATCTCTTCGTCTGAGTCAGCATTGCCATCAAGCCAGCCATCTGCGTCAGCTTCTCAGACCCCTGCCATTGACCCTGGCACAGTTCCGCGCAACGTCGGGATCAATTCTGTCGAGAACGAGCTCGCGACGTACTTCCCTATCAACGTTTTCACAAAGGACCTCTTGTGGCTCCTTGAGCAGTCAATCGTCCAAGAGTTTCTCCGATTGCAAGTGATGCGTGACCTGTACGGTGGTACAAATCCCCCTCGAAGCAAGGCACCACCTACGGAAGCCATTTACGTCTTTCTGGACTATGTCTTCAGCGCACGCTTCCAAAGTCACATCGGCAACCCTATGTCTCGACGTGCCAAGTATGATTTTGGACGTATGGCTTGCCCGAAGATCGTGTACCGCATCCTGATTGACAAGGTCATGTCGTTGGCTGCTCCCATTGCCGAAGGCTTGAGAAATCCAGGGGAAATCATCAAGGACAAGTGCTCGGGCATCCACACAAAGCAAGTCATCGGTGGTAAACACATCCAGTCATGCGAATCTGTTGAGGAGGTTGCTTATAACCTGTACTGGGAGCGCTATGACTTTTTCTGCTTGCACCAGGTAACATCACTACATTGCTTTCTGTAACAATTGCTACATGTAAACATTGTATCCAACTTTTCAGTGGATGTTTCCCGGCGTTGACCCTGACAATCCTGGTTGGACCTTCGAGAAGGAAGTTTCAAAGGTCAAGAAGTTCAAGGCCTACATGGATGGTCACATGGACCATGACGAGACCTTCAACCTTCATTCTCGCGGACACCCAGATAACATCGAGGATTCCTTCTTTCCAATGCTGGTTAAGGGCAAGGTCCCTAAATCTCGCCAGGAGTTGGAGGAGTTAGTGGAAGCTCTAAAGCAGACTGGTCTGTCAACTCCCACGTTCAGTCGGTCAATCTGGAAGGTAAGCATGTGGATAATAAATACTTGTGTACTATGCCAGGCAGGGGCCTGGCAGGGGCGGGCATTCATGTTGTCTCTGTCAACTTGCCTTGCAGATTATCAATGAGCCCGGCAAGGTGCCTGATACTCAAGTTGCGCTGGGAAAGGAGCGCCAGAAGAGACTGAAGAAGACTCGGAAGCGTCGTAATGCTAAAAGACGCAAGAGTGCAGATGAGAGATCGGTGGCCTCCGGCCGCTCACGCAAGTCTGCTGCATCCCGCCGCAAGCGTCATGAAGAGTCCTCCAGCTCTTCGGAGTCAACATCATCCTCCAGTGACACGTCCTCGAGTGATTCTAGCGATGAGGATGACTCTGACACTGGTCATTCTCGACGAGGAAGATCTCCTGTTGTAAGCAAGGCGTCGAAGAGGTCCCGTCACGGCCGTAAAGGCAGTGGCAAAGACAAAGACAAGCGGGACAAGTCCCCGAAGTCTGCCAAGTCTGGCAAGTCTGGCAAGTCTGGCAAGTCCAACAAGTCTGGCAAGTCAACAGCTGGCGAGAACACAGAGAAACGTCCAATGCTTGTCGCCCCAGTCCTAATCTCCCCGAGTCGTCCTGGTCAGTTGGGCGAAGCGGTTGCTCCGACTACTTATGACCTGTTCGGGACTGAGAGCTCAAGTGCGACCTCCAATGGGAATGGTGGCCCTGTAGTCATTGTAAGTAGTGTTAGTTATGTCTATTTGGTGATAGTGACATTGTCTTTTTTCTTTACCATTTCAGCCACAGGAGACAATGGCCAATCAGCCTTCGCTTAGTGACCTAGCGATCTCTGGTCTAAATGTCGACATCGCAGACATCACTCCCGACATGCTTGGACAGCTCGTCTTTCAGGTGAGCGCAAAGTTTCTGACACAAAGTCTTTCTTGATGCTACCAGATGTCCCGTTTTCATTTCTATGCACAACAGCAAGAAGCAAATGTTCCGGTGACCACAGCCACTGACATGTCCATGCAAGGACAGGGAAACGTCGTGGTAGTTGCCGAAGCACCAACAACTCAACATCAGCCGTCAGACATTGTCAATATGGTAAGACTAACTTGTATTTCCAATCCTTTTGGCTGGGAGTAATGTTGCTTATACATTCTGTAGGCCCTGGCACAGTCCAACATCATGGCCCCGGGGGGGCCAAGTGGCTGTGTTACCTACCAAGTTCAAGGAAACCAGAACGTTGGTCTCAACATTGCTGTGGACCAGCAAGCTACCGTGCAGTCATCATCTGCTTCAAAGTACGAAGTCTCTGGCACGGTGAAGAAGACGGCCCTTCAGAGGTATGAGGAAGGCGAGGAAATCCTGGAGTACGATCTTTCGTCGTCTGACAAGACATCATCCAACGAAAAGTCCTCTTCGAGTGGCAGCAACGGAAACCTGCTGAAGAAGACTCTTGAAGGTATGGACAGGACCGACAGGGGAGAAATGCCTCCTCCCAAGTCCAAGTCACGTGAGTCAAGAAGGGCTTCTGGAGAACACAGAAAGGGCAGGAAAGAAGAGCCCAAGCACAAAGACCACAAGAAGAGCAAGAAAAGCAAGCGTCGCTAATTGATCTTTCATGAATTCAAGAGACTAGCTCATGGCTGAAACCCCTTTTTAATTGAAAACTAACCCGACCCTGACAATAGTTTCAAAACAAGTTCAAACTGAAAACATTTTCCCCCATAACTAGTACCTTAACGACCAGTCCATGACTAGATATGCTATTTTTAAAGTACATTACTTTCCCCAGAAGCATTTCTTGACCAAACTTTTAACCAAAGAAAAAGTACAATTGGCATCACAAGCATTTGTATCTTGTATGCGACACTATCTATTCCACTAGAAAATTTTATGATAATTCATTCAATAGCATTTTTGAATATAACAGTCAATAGCCTACTAATAAAAAAGGTATTCTCATAAGAACAAATACCCGAGTACAGGATCCATTCAATGCCAATGTGTACCTAACATAGTTGTAGCCTAACATATACGAGATATACATATGTATGATGGTTTGTGGGCGTGGCCGAAAGCCTATAGCCACTGTAGTAGTGGCAATTGTAGTGAAAACCCAGTAGCTACAGTGTATACAGTGTCAGGCAATATACAGCAGGGAATAACCAGGGGCGTGGCCCTGGAGCCAGTGCCATTTGGAGGCGGAGAGCGCTAGGGCCCCCGAGGGCGGGGCCCTAGGATCCAGTAGATTTCTGGCAGGGTCAGAGCAGTGAACGGCAGGGTCAGAGCATAAATTTTGGCAGGGTCGTGGCAGGGTAGCGGCAGGGTCAGCGGCGAGCGCGTGCGTGGATCCAGGCCAGGAACCTGCAATTTTGGCAGGGTCGTGGCAGGGACGCTGGCAGGGTCGCCGGCAGAGAATGTCAGGGTATGGCAGGGACGAGCCAAGGGTGACCCTGCTATTCTCTGCCATTTTTGTGTCAGGGTACGGCAGGGTATTGGCAGGGTACAACAAAACTGCCGATTCAATTTGGTCCTGGATTTTGGTTGGCAAGGTCAGCCGACACTGCCATTTTCGTCCAAATGACGTGGGCTCGTTCACAATTACCCTGCCATTTAGACCTGACAGGAGACTGTTCGGACACTGCCAATGTCAGGGTCCTAGCAGATTTTTTTTTTTGGTTGGGATGTCCAGAGTGAGTTGCATACTTGCAATACTTCCGAAATCCTGGCTGGGATGACGCGAAATTTTAAGCAGACGATAGACTGGCTCCTGGAAAACATTACACACTCCATGCAATTGGACTGGTTGAGCTTGAGCGAGGCCTGCTCGTCCGGCAATCTGGAGGTATTGAAGTACATCTACGACAACCATGGCGACAAAATGGACTGGTTAGGGACTCACTCCACTTCCGGTTGCTTTCCAGTTTACGCCAATGGGTGCACAGCTCTCTGTAGAGCAGCAGTACACGGGCACAGTGACATTGTCAGGTGGATCTTGGAGACAATTCCTGAGGTCATGGAAAAGAATCAAAGTGAACCCTTGAGTGACCCTATTGCACGGGTATGGCGTGGCAAGCCGAAAAGGCTCAAAGAGCTTCGAATCATTGAAAACTTCAGACCTGGGAGCATTTTTAAGTGGCTAACTAACGGCAAGTACCGCCGAGTGTCGCCATTGCGTTGCCGTCCAGAAGACAAACGGGATTGCCTTCATATCTGTGCCCAGAGCGGGGACATTGACTTGCTAGAATGGACGTTGCGGGTGATCCCCGGACCATGGGACATGTCGGCGGAGGACGATAGTGGCAATACTATTGTTCAGGTTGCAGCCTCCCTTGGTCACCAAGACTTTGTCGAATATGTTGAACGTGTCACTGACAAGATCACTATAAAACCTAGACAGTCTACATGACCTGTTAATTCTGACTATCTTTTAGTCAAAACCGTTAAAATGGGACTTTCAACGCCAAGTTTTGTTTTCCATTTCTGTATTTTTGGCTTTCATATGATGAAACCAAGTGCAACTGTTATACTTTAAATTCAAGAACTCTTTGAAATTCTGTTAGTGGTAGCCTTGCTTCCGAAGCCAATCCCTTACGATGAAAATACACTGTTGTTACAAAAAAAACGAGACCTCGTCTTGACTTTGGAGATCTGATTCAAAGCACTAACGCCTTGCCGTGGTCAAGATGCTGGCAGCGTACGCCGAGTCTGCGAAGAGGTTGTGGTAGTTCACGAGCGGCACGTATGCTGCCGTGATAACTTTTCCTGAAAAAAAATAAAAAATGTTGACATTGTATTAAAAAACTTTAGTCAATTTTGAATTCCTACCTGCAAACCAACGCCCATGCAACGCGTTGACGGCAGATACTGCTGTGGCGATCGTCGGACACTTGACGTAAACGTTTCCCTGGGGCGCTACTTTGTCGACGTAGATGTGGAGGACGCCACCGTACTTGTTGCATTCCTCGATCACGTCGTCTCTGATCTCAGTCTCCCAACCAGGCTCAGTCTCGCCGTCAGGGTCGAACATGTTGGTCAGCATGAAGCACTGCGTGGCGATGGGCGGGTTGGTCGTCGCGAGCTGTTGCTGTTGACGCTGCTGGGCCGAGTGTTGGGCGGCGGCGGCTGCTGCGGCTACACTCGTCGCCCCCGGGATCGTCGAGGTCTGCAGGGCCTGACTGGCAGCCTGGGGCAGCTTCATCCCGGTGCCCTCAGCCAGCTTGGCCATCAAGGCCAGCCGCCCGGTGGCGCCGAGATCGACGCCCGTCTTGTCGGCCTCCTCCGTGTCGAGGCCATCCTTAACCTGAACGTAGCTTGTGCCGGCGCCCTCAGTGACGTGCCCGACCTTCATCGGCCTTCCGGCAAGCTCGAATCCGTTCATCTGCTCCAACGCCTTCTTGGCGTCCTCGGCCTTGTCGTACGTGATGAAGCCGTACCCCTTGGAGCGGCCAGTCTCGTAGTCCTGCATTAGCGTGATCGTCTGGATGTTGCCGAACGGCTCAAAGATTCCGCGCAACATGTCCTCGGTGATGTTGAAGTGCAGCGACCCGACGTACAGCCGCATCGGGCCCTTCTCGGTCTTCATCGCAGCCGCCCGGTCCGCGTAGTAGTTTCCGACTCTGTTCTTCTCGGCCTGAGAGGGCTGAACGATAACAGGTACTCCGCATAATTTTTGACCATTCAATCCCAGTGCCTGAAAATAACGAAAACGCAAAATATGAATACGAAACCCCAAGAAGATATGGAGGCTTGTCTTACCAAAGCAACGGAATCGACCTCTTTGAATTCCACGTAAGCAATGCCCTTGAACCGCCTGGTCTTGTTGCACACAATCAGGCGGACGTCCTTGATCTTGCCCACGGAGGAGAAGAACTCTTCGACGTCACGAGCGCGGACGCGTTGCGATAACTGCATGATGAAAATGGTCCTCTGATCTCGCTCCTCGGGGGTGAGCTGGATTTCTGGCGATTGCTCGCGTCTAGGCGGCGACTGACCTCCCCGGCCGAAGCGGCCTCCTCCTCCGAAACGCGGCGGACTTCTGCGACGCAAGCGCTCCTTCGAGTTCGACCTCGAGCCTCGGTGGCCTCGGTCCCTGCTGCGACTCCGCCGGTGAGGACGGTCGCGGCTCCTGCTTCGGCGTCGACCCGGGGATCGGCTGCGACGACGCTCACGGCTGCGACTTCGTCGGCGATCGCGATCCTTGCGCTTCCGTTCCCGCGATCCCGACCTCCGATCTCTGGACTTACGATCGTGCTCCCTGCTTCTGCTCCTGGAGCGCCTGAAACATGAAAAGCCCGATTAAAAGAAATACAAGAGGAATAGAAGATCATCTGAACTTTTTACCTGTCTTTGCTCCGTGATCCATTATCGATGGCATCGTCCTGTTTGGGAGAACAATAACAAACATTAGAATCTCATCTAGATCAACGCCATTAAAAGGCCTTGGTTGCACCAACATGAAACTTGCTCTAAAATGTTGATTAATTTAAAAATTAGACTTTTGCAATGCCACGACCACCACATAATTTCGTTAATTCGCGCGTCATTAGATGTTATCGCGATTTTTGACATCAGAATTTGAACTGTATATACACCTTTACACCTTGAAGACTCTCCGCCATTTTCTCTTTTATTTTTCAAGCCTATAGAGAAGTGGGAGAGAGAGAGAGAGAGAGCTGTTTCGTTTTTCATAGCCTCGAGCAGCCTCGAGACTTAAATACTTACCACTTGCGTCATCACGATTTGGTTTTGGAATGGTCGACATGAGAAACACACACTTGGGGAGAAGTTTTAGCTTACAGTCTGTGATCAAGTGCCAAATCTGCAAAGACACAGGACTCGGATTCATAACTTGTTTTTGCAACAACCGTGCTTTCAAAAGGCTAAAAGGACTAAATACTTTGACTGAGAAATTATATGTTAGGAAAAAAGTTCTGCCTCCTTGGACAGAAAAAGAAATTGTGTTGGTAGTACCGATTTTGAAATTGGTGGAATCGACCAGAATTAATGTCCGCCTGGATGGACATAGTTTGTGAGGGGGTCTCTGAAAGAAAAACGGACGTGAGATCGACAGCTTCAAAATTATGAACGTAATGGTAATGGCAATGCTGGTGGTCGTGGTTGCATTATTAAAAAGTATTCGTTTTAGAGCAAGTTTTTCTGAGGCGACTTGGGTCTCTCGCACGAATGGAGACTTTTTATTTCGCGATTTCGTTGGGGTAGAAATGAATGTTTTGAAATTATGGAAATTTCGTCTTTCGGAAACGCACACAATGCTCTAGAGTGCGGCTTTGTTCTTCGATCAGCTCCTATTAGCGGAAGGGCAACTTGGACGTTCTCGTCACCAAGAGACCGGACGGTAACCTGAGATGACAAAAGGGTACTCCAGTCAGATTTGTTTTTTGTTTGTTTTAACTCAATTCAATTTGGAACTTTTTAATGGTTGCAAAGGTTTGACTCTGATTTGAACATCTAAAGCTCGTTTATGTTATCAGATTTGAGTGGCTTGGTCCAATTACCGAATTAGCGCTTACCTTCTTGAAGAGGGCTCCATCCAGGAGAGCGTCAACGTCATCAAAGTCGTCCGCCATGCTATTCTGTGTGTTGTCGTTGAACGTCAAGGGCCTGGAGAAAATGAAGATGTCTTATTTGGTCAAATCGGCACTTTTTAGATTCTTCTTGGACCTCACCGTGTCTCTTGAGTCTTCAGCAAATCTTTGGGCCAAAGATCCTTAGGATCACGAGACTTTTTCACACGAAAAGATAGAAAAACGTTTCAAACGCTTGATTTTGCAGTTTTTTCGACAAATATGTTTTGTTTGCAAGGGTAAGATGGCGTGTAGGTAGGAAACAGCAATGTTGACGCCAGAAATCGTTCAAAAATATGTCGGAAAAGCCAAATAATCCTTTTTTTAAACTTAAAAAGTGTAATTTGCAACGCTTTTTGTTGCCTTCTACAGAAAACCTTGATTTGCTACATAACGGGCGAAGTAAAAATTGGGCAATACTTATGGCAAGACAGCTATCATTCAATGCACAAATCTCTTTCTTTCTCTAAAAAGTGGTTTCATGAGGTATAAAATTTTAATTTAGTTTCATGATTTCAATCATTGCCACTGAAAGTTAGAAAACCATCTTGAATACTTGAAATAATGTGTTAAGCTTTGAGATGGGTTTAACAGCTGTTATGACATCAGCAAATCGAGTGAGCGCCGGGGAATAACTTAAGACCGAAAGTTTTGAACGTCCCTAAATTTTTCATTGGTTTGACACTTTAATTTTAGGTGATTACCACCAACCCAATAATTGTAAGATTAGAGTAAAAAAGCCATCTGCCATTTTATAGTGTTCTAATTTAGAAATGATGTCTGCTAACACTGGAAAATAAAACATTTCACAGCATCTTCGGTCTTTCAGGCTGACAGACGAGACGTGCTCGTGTGGTGAGAGTCCTGTTGAGACACACCGAGCAAGAGCAGAGTACACGAGCAGAGCAGAAAATAAAAAAATCTCAAAAATGAAAGTTGTGTGAGTGCAAAAAGCGCAGAAACTCGAAAATCTTCACAGACTTCCATGTTCGAGACCCCATCCTTGCTTTTGGCGAGGACGCCTGATCATCCTCTCACTAAGGAATCTTAAGATCCAGCAAAAATGCTCGTCCAAGAGCCGGTCCATGTAAGTTATTCGCGGCCAAGTTCTCTCTAGTCAAATCTCGCCAATTTTTTTGACATTTGGCATGCTCCAGTCATCATGATGAACATTAGACTTGTATTTCTATTTCTAGGCGGCTGTTTGGCATTGCCTGAACCATTATGCTTACGGAGATGCAACATTCCTGGCGGAGAGGCTGTTCGCTGAAGGTAAGAATTGAGACTTCCGTTTCTGCAGTGCCAGTTTTCAGTCTTCTGGTCCTTTCAGTTCACTCAGACGAAAGTCTCCATCTTCTGGCGACTTGCTACTATCGGTCGGGTAAATTAGGACAGGCCTACGACATCTTAAGCAAGAACGATGTCAAAACTCCACAGAACAAATTCCTCATGGCCAGGTGCTGTGCCGACCTTAACAAGTAAGAAGAGTCTCCGTCTCAAACATTTTTGTAGTCGATATCGTTAATTTTCGATTTTTTTAGAACCAACGAGGCGGAAATGCTACTCACTGGGGAAGTGCTAGATCCTAAGCCCAAGGAACACTTGGACGACCTAGTGCAAAACTTTGGTGATGCGGCCTGCTTCGCGCTACAGATTTTAGCCAAGATCTACAGCTCAACCGAGAGGATGGGCAAGGCCGTTGACTCAGACAGGAAAGCCCTGAAGCTGAATCCGTTGCTGTGGAAGTCCTTCGAGGCCCTGTGCCAAAGGGGCGACACCCCCGACCCCAACAAAGTGTTCTCAGCCGAAAAGCTAGACAACCTAACCCAGTGCCAAGGGATGAATCCAATCCTGAACTACGTCAACAAAGCGCACCCGGGGACAGCGGCAGCGGCAGCAACAACTGCCCCGTCTTCTAATGCAAACCCTGGTGGCGGAGTCCAATCGTCGAGGCTGACGACGCCGGCGATTTCGCACGGAGCCTCGTCGACTAGCACTCCCATCCTGCCCGTGTCGAGCCTCCACCTTGTTCAGCAACAACAGCAACCACCACCACCACCTCATCATCATCCCCATCAGCATCAACAAGATCATCATCAGCAAAAGCAAGCTTTACAACAACAATTTCTCATGGTGACTCCCGTGAACCAAGTTGGCCAAGGCACCCCCTTGGACACTTCCATCGGCTCTGATTCGTGTTTTGTCGGGTATGTTCGTTTCTGGCTCGTATTTTTTAAAGTGAGAAACTTCTGAATTCCGTTTTGATTCTAGGTCTCCGATGAGTACGTGCAATGAGCTGGGCAAGTTCTCCATGTCCGGGGTAGGCGAATTGAACTTCACCTCGGACGTCGACATGACCAACGTGTCGGAGAACAACAAGCCGCCCCAGGCCAAGATGCCGCCTCCCCTCTTGAGGCCAAAAGTCAGGAGAGTCATGGGGCACGCCCAACAACAGCAACAGCAGCAACAGCAACAAGGATCTGGAGGTGGCGGAGGAGGAGGCCAAGCTCATAGTGATACATACAATAACATGACACCACCGGTGATGTCCATGGCAGGAAATGGTGGTGGGGGTAGCAGCGGAACCGGAAACCGTTTCACAAGTTTCGGCCGCTTGCCCCGTGGTGCACTTGTCTTTTCATCCTCCGGCAAGGCTGAGCCTTTGGCCTCACAAAATCTGATCAACGCGAGCGGCCTAGCCGCTAAACTGGACTTCTCCCCCTTGGCGGTGCTGTCGCCGTGCAGCCTAAACATGTCGTCAGCATCGATGATGACAACCCCAATTGGCGGGGGAAGCTGTGGTGTGACGGTCCAAGATGGCACCCCAACTTCGAACGCCCCCTTGATCAACACAACCAACAACGAGCCGGTGCACAACAAACTCAAGACACGACTGTCCCAGAACGAGAACGTCGGAAGCAGCCCGCTAAAGACCTGCCACACGAGTCAAAACCAGCAAAACACCCCCGCCAATAGCAATAGTAATAGCAGCGGCCCCGGGGGCGGAGGTGTCGGTGGAGTCGGCGTCGTGTCCAATGTAAGGAGGTCGTCTAGACTGTTCGGATCGTCGCAAAACAACCAGCAGTCGAACAACACGATCAAGGCCGCCAAAGAGAACACAAAGACCCCGACCTCGGCGACACCGTCCAAGTCGACACGCTCGACCAAGTCCCCGTCGAAGAAGTCTTCAAAAGGCAGCTCCAGGTTGAGCAGCAAGAACAACCAGAACAATGACGGCATCAAGGAGGACGCCGCGTCCAAGGAGGCCCAGTTGCAGGCCCAGAACAAGAAAAACAAGTTGTGCGGCAACGACAGCGACGTCGAAAACCTCGTAGGGGTCCCGCGCATCAACGTCAATGTTGCCGACCAGCAGCAGCACAACACCTACGGTGGCTACGGAGTGAACAATGCCATGTTCAGCCCCGAGGCTCAGGCGATGGTCAACAACCAAGCCTTGTCCTTGCAGAAGCAGTCGATGGAGGGCCTGATGATGCTCATGCGCCAGGTGGGATCGGCCTACCTCGAGATGTCGCGCTTCAACAGCCGCAAGGCCGTCAACATCCTCGATAGCCTCGTGCCTCACCAGAAGCAGACGGGTTGGATTCTCGGGCTCTTGGGAATGGCCCACTTTGAGATGGGCGAATACAAGGAGGCTCAGAAGCTCTTCCGGGATACCCGCGACCTCGACCCCCACCGGACCGACTTCATGGAGTACTTCTCGACGGCGCTGTGGCACCTGCAGGAGGAAGTCGAGCTGTCAGCCCTCTCCCAAGATCTGACCCGGGTCGACAAGATGGCACCCCAAACTTGGTGCGCCGCTGGCAACTGCTTCTCCTTGCAAAAGGAGCATGAGAACGCCATCAAGTTTTTCCAGCGTGCAGCTCAGGTAAAACAAACTCGATAAAATGCCCCAGTTGCACAATTTTGCAATTTTGTTTTCTTCGCATTTACATAGGTTCAGCCGTCGTTCGCCTATGCCTACACGCTCCTGGGTCATGAGTACATCACGATCGAGGAGCTCGACAAGGCACTGTCTTGCTTCCAGACTGCCGTCAGGATGGACCCCCGACACTACAACGCTTGGTACGGCATCGGTCTGGTCTACTATAAGCAGGAGCGTTTTAAGATGGCCGAGATCTTCTACCGGAAGGCCCTCAACATCAACCCCAACAGCCCTGTGCTAATGTGTCATGTTGCTGTGGTAAGTTTGGATTTTTTGATGGACTTTTGTAGAGCTTATCATTCAAACACAAGTTTTGCCATCATTAAAGGTCCAACACGCCCTCCAGAAAACGGACAAAGCCCTAGAGACTCTAAACATTGCGCTCAAGCAGGCACCCAAGAATCCCCTATGCAAGTTCGAGCGGGCTTCCATTCTCTTCGCGAGCGATCGCCACGACGAAGCTCTCAAGGAGTTAAACGAGCTCAAGGTCCTCGTCCCCAAGGAGTCCCCGGTCTACTTCTTGATGGGAAAGGTAAACAAACCTCGCAAGATATTCCCCAAAGGAGGTTATATTTCGTATCTAATAACTTTGGTCGTTTCAGGTGCACAACAAGCTCAACGACACGCACAAGGCCCTGATGCACTTTTCATGGGCCATGGACCTGGACCCCAAGGGAGCCAACAGCCAGATCAAGGACGCGCTTGACCGCAGCATGAACAGAGTCGCCCAGGAGGACATGACGCGGACACCCGGAGGCGCCGGCGGTAGCGTCATGGACACGAGCAATCCTCCTGGTGATGACACACCTCAGGCCAACGTATCGATTCGTGACGAGGACGACGAAATGGAAGAAGGTAAAGCGTAGTCCTGAATATGGCTAGTAGTTCAATAATTGAAAGACTTGTTTTCTTCTTAGCTCCAGCCAATGTTACTGGACCCTTCGATCCAGCAGATCCAGAGGCCGCCAACGCTCAAGAATCCTAGTAGCAAAATGTTTATCAAGTAATTATACGGATATTACCCTGAAAAACCAACCACCTCTGGTTAAGAAAAGGCCGCCCCCTCTCAGCCTTTGGTGTTTTTGTAAAGAAACTAATCATGCTCTGGTAGATCCTTTTTCATTTAACGATGACCTTTGTTTTTGTAACTACTTACTAATACGATATCATGATCAAATAGATAATGAAACCGTTGCGTTGAAAAGAATTGTGATTGGGGTTACTTGCTCTGTATTTCCATAGTGCGATGGCCGATTGACGGTTGTTCGAATTATAAAAACGCTAAATTCATTTCTGACTACGTTGGTGCATTGCATTTCATAATTTTCTACTTGTCCTTTTTGGACTCCTCGTCGACTGGAGCTGCCTTAAAGCGCTTGTCTTTCTTGAGCTCGGCGTACAAGTTGTTGAGATCAAAGGTGTTGACGATATCCTCCTCCTTGAAGATGAACTTCTGCACCTGCCCGGAGATGATGGCGGGGACACGACCGGCCTCTTTGCCGTCTTGGAACAGGATCAGGGTTGGCAGCTGGCGCGTCAATGCCGAAGTGTTGATATGGTACTGGGCGGCAACGTCGTTGTACCTTCCAACGTCAATTTTACCTGTTGAGAAATATGGGAAAAAATTCTAGCTGTCCGATCTTGCATTACGATATTGGCTCTTGGCGTTACCAAATTTGAGATTCGGGAGGGCGTACTCGGCCGAGATCTTGGCGAATACGGGCGCAAGGTTAATGCAAGCGGGGCTCCAGGCGGCATAGAAGGCGACCAGCCAGGTCACACGGGGGTCACGCTTAAGTTCATCGTCGAGGCCGGTCGCTCTGAAGTAGACGAAGTTCTCCGGTCCCTTGTACGTTGGCTCTGGCAGAAGCATGACCTGTATCAGGAAGGCAAGTAGGAAGACGAACCCCATCCTTGGGTCGGCTCGGAAGAAGAGAATCAAGTTAGCACCCTGTAAATTCAAAAGTAGAAATTAACAGTCGCTCCTTCTGGTTAAGTGGTGTAGGTGTTAAAAAAAGCACCTTGGCATAGCCGAATCCTGAGGCTAGGTAGGCCGCCGCCGAATGGGTCGCTCCAGTCTTCCGCGACTTGATCATGACGATGATAAGCAGAAAGAAGAGGATCTCGTTTTCCCTCATGTCAAGCTCGCACTCGTCGGCGGCGGGTCCGAATAGCATGCCGCAAAATGGCCGCGTCAACCTCACGAACACAAACGAGAGGCAAAGGATGAGGTTGATCCAGTAATACGGATGGGCCAACTGCTTCATTTCGCTCCAGATTCTTGCTTTGCTGATCCCCATTCTGACTGCTGGCTTTAGATTTGTTGAGATTCTTACACTACACCACAATGTTTAAAAGAGTCACTGTAGCAGATACGTAAGGATGAGATAAGAGCTGGTAGTTTTCTGACTTTAGCCAGAGGATCTGGTAGCCAGGTGATCTCCAGGATTGACCAAGAAGACTTTTATTTATTTTTCACAAGTTCGATTTTATTGCTTATGTTTACTATTCTGTTTTGTTATTTGTCGGAAAATCTCTCTCATTCTCACGCAACCAATCAATAAAATTATGCGTGAAATTCGTGAAAAGTCCTATACACTTTTCTTTGACGATAAAAAGATCCCATTATAATTTCTGCTTATTCAGAAATTGCATTAATCATGAATAATGTTAATTTAATCTTTCTCAGTTTTTCAATGATGGGGCAAATAGATAGTATTTTGACACTTTTCTGGGTTGTCCTGCAATTTTTGGCAAAGCTTCAAGAACGGCACAGAGACGAAAACAATGTAGAATCTTTTTTGTAGCCAAATGAATTGTTCGACATGAGTGATTCTGCTTCGAGGTTTGACATAATCGAGCGGCTGCTAAATCATGGACTTCATCCTGTCGTCGAGGCCGTACTTTTTATGCTGTCAGTCGAAGACATCTGCCAATTTGAATCCGTGTGCAGGTATTTAAATTCTATTCACAAAATCCCTGTATCATCCAACAATGTATTTCTTTTAGATTGTGGAATACCTTGGTCGACGAGAGGTACTGGCAGCGTCAAAGAAAAATAGTGTTTTCCCGTGACCCGCTACTGGAGGCACTCCAGCATTTTGTCGATCGGCAGCTCATGCTCAGCTGTGATAAAGATCATGATCATGACGAACGACTTGTTGCCAAGACCACGGTGGGTCTTGTCCACAAGCTGGACAACGCCTGGCAGAGCCCGATCGGCAAGGCCGAAGACCTGGCCATACCCGATACTGTCGATCCTGTGGAGTCTCGGTTAGAGTTCGAGAGCACAGTTTTAAGCGTCCATTATGATCCTGAATCGAGATACTTTTTGGTGGGGTTAAATAACGGTTTCGTCCAAGAGTGGCGCGAAGAGAAGAGTGATGATCAAAATGAGGTCGACAGCGATTACGTTCTCGTCCGATGCAAGGAGTGTCACAGCAAGGGAGTCAAGGCTGTTACTAAGCTCTGGGGCTCAGTTATGGTAACCGGCTCCTATGATCGCACGATAAAGATATGGACGACGGGGAAACTTTCCAGCATAGGCAACGTTACGGACAACAATGACGACTGGTTTCTCCACGAGACTCTCAACATCCATTCTGATGCCGTTTGGGACCTTCGCGTTGTACGTGATCTGGTTGAAGAAGAGCCAACAGATGTCGATGCTGTTGTCAACGACGCTGAAGACTTTGTTCTTGCAACCTGCGGGCTTGACGGACGCGTGAATATCCTCACGTGTCGATGCCAACCTGAGCTGGAATTCAACATCAAATTCGTAATCCAGGGTAAAATTTATGCCAAGAATGATCGCTATAGCCATTTTAAATCCTCCCTTTTTAGCGGTCAAGGACGAGGCCACCTGCGTCGATTTGAACGGGGTTTGTGGCGTTGTGATAACCGGAAGTGATCAGTCCAAAGTCGGGCTTTGGGACTACGACGATGGGACGCCGATTGCCAAGCTAACCGGCCATACTCAGGGGTTGACCGGCGCGCGCATTCTCGCTGACTCGGCCTGTGATCGATTCCACCTGGGTCCGTTGGCCGTGACCTCGAGCTACGACGGCTCCCTGAGGCTTTGGAGCCTCCGAGGCCGCTTTTGTCTTGCCCTGCTTCGAGGCCACCGTGATTTCGTCCGAAGCCTAGACGCTAGTCCAACTCGGTAATAAAAAACAGCGAAAGGACCATGCAGTTTACTTCAGACTTCAGTTATGATTTTCATTTTATTTTCAGAATCGCCTCGGCGGATTTTGGTGGCTTCATCAAGATCTGGTGCATTGAGGATCTGCTCAAGGAGAGCCAGGACAACGTGGTCAAGTTTTCGAGGTCGAACAAGGAAGCCTCCAGGTTCGAGGCTCTCGACTTTGTCGTCCACCGGTCGTTGTTCACGCATAAGAACCACATCACGGCTGTGCACGTGGACGCCTTCAGGGTGGTGAGCGGGTCGCGCGACAAGACCGTCGTCGTCCAGGATTTTCTCCGGCCGGTGATCTCCAACTATGAGAAAACGAAAAGCAAAACAGGCGGGAGAAAAAATACCCAACAAGAACGAAGAGTTCAGTTTTGTATCTAAAGTACAGTTCACACATGTGAAATATACAAAAAAATCTGATCACGTCTAACCGAAGTGTTACTTAATACCAAGCAATCCATCGTTTGATAAGCATCACGAGAAAGCCAATGTTACTCTGGAGAGCTCGAGAGGTTGACCTGGAAGATGATTTAAAAAACAGTGATGATCTGTTCAAGAAAAAGAAGGTCGAGATCGTTGGCTGAATTTCATTACATAATAAGGTCACTCACTCAGTCACCAGAAAGATCTGGACCGTTGTTACTTGGTCAAGGTACAGAGAAATTTTAGTGTACCGAAGAGGATCAGATAAATAGAATGAGATTTTACTCCAGTTGTCCTAACATTTTTAATGTTGTGATATAATGTTTTGGATGGTAAGGTTTTTAAAGTCTGAAAGAATAATTTTGAATCATGAAATTCTCTCACAAAAAAATCTGTAAAATTGCGCAGATCTAAAATACTCATCTCGTACTAATTAGAGCTACTTTATAGCTCTACTCGTAATATGTATACCGTGAGCGTGTTTTCACAAAAAAATCATTTTCTAAAAAGATCTGTGAAATTGCTCGCAGTCAAAATTCTCGATTTGTAATCCATTTCGATTTGATTCTGAAGCATTAAGATTGGCATCAATTCATGACATTTGTTTCCGCACTCTTGCAACGGTACGAGATGGACGCAAAAAATATTGGACGACGACGGGGTTAAAAAATAAAATAATCAGAGGTAGTGATCGACAGCAACCCTTCCCCTCCGTTCCTTCGCGTTTCGTCTCTTCCGCGATGGTGTCGAATTCCTGGGGGATTCCTTCTTCCTTCAGCACAACGCACCTTTCTTCGTATAATAACAACCCATGTGAGTCAAAACTCTTGCACTTCGTAGCTAAATAATTGGCTAAATGGCGACACGTGCCAAGATTGACGAACATGAGCTCAATCCAGCAAAGAGAATATTTACGTAAGGTACGGAAACTTGCTCAGTGATGATCAGGGATTTTTTGCCAAATGCAGTACACATTGTTCAAGAAAAAGGCTGACTCGTATGGTCATTCTTGAGCGGAGCGATCATTGTCGAGTGGTTGAGGGACTCCATCCCCTCCTTGCTTTGGACGTCTATTTGCTTGTTCTGTGCTTATGTAAGCGAAACTTTTCCGCGAGAGATGCTATTGCTAGGGGGTTTTCCCGACCCTGAGCAGCGAAATTCCGTTCAAGATCGTATTCAATATGTAGATAGAAGAATCCTGGCGCCAAAAATGACACCCCTTTACCTTACCTTCACATGAGACACCTTAAAATACAATAGCATAGGAGAGAAAGCTCGTTGCTCAAGCTGGCCATGATCATCACCGAGCTACATATATTTACTCGTAGTTAGTCACATTCTGCTTGACCACGGAAATGGACACAACACAAGCTATGGTGTTGCAGAGTCATATTTGAAAATTCCGCGATCAGAAGGAAACGACGACGACGACAATCGAAGCGAGCTTCAAGGTCAGTTTTGTACTTATTGTGTACACACAAAATCATGATCAATTGTTGATCTCGTTTCCTGTTCTGGTGGTCAGTTTATGTAGAGACAATGAGGCGCAATTTTTCGGGGAAATCCAAAGAATCTTGGGATTAGGCCGATTAGCTGGCCAATTTTTCATCATAAATTGCTAATTAATTGACTTATTGGCCACTTCCGGTAAGCAGAGCTACCACATTGTCTCACGAACAAAGTTGTGAAAAATAGCCAAAAATAGCCCATTTATTGATGATTATGAGGACATCAACATCTGGGGCCCACTCTTTAAAATTCTTCAACATGACAAAAAATGTCCTCCGAGAATATCAAGTCTCACACATTTTTCTGATCATCGGCTCCATTTTAAATGTCTCAAATATGAAAAATAAAATGGCTGCAATAGAAATTCTGGATCACGTGAAAAGTTCGAAACTTAGATTAAACGTGACAACGGACATCAGCATAAACAAAAGATCTTTTGATGCATAATTTCTCGATCGCACAAAAAACATAAACGAAAAGTCAACCCAACTAAAACGGATTCAGTACAGATATCATCTGTTGGCAACCTGCTTGGGATTCAAGAAATCGGAATCTGGAGAATATTTTTAAGGAGACAATGGCACATATCAAATTAGTCAAAGCGGGAACCCGCAATCGTTCTCAGGAATTATAGGTTGTAAATATCTACGAGTATTTATTTATGATCAGGGTTATTGACTTCTAATTGTCGACAGAATCTCATACCAAATGGCAATTACAAATTAGAAAGAATAGGAAAAAATACGTGATCGCTGACTAGTTTCGTTGGTCAAGAAATTTCTCTTTTTTTCCGCTGGCAACACCGTAGAGATACAAGACTATTTTGACATTTGATAGGAATCGAACCTAACAAGTAACCAGCGCCAGCACATTTCATAAATGCAACAACGATACCAAATAAAGAAATATTTAAAAAAGGTAAAGGTAAGAGGAGAACACACGTGAAAGCATTAATTGATCTCTCCATGTTCAAGACTTTTCTAAAGGATGTTTTATGATCACGGAGAAAGTACGCCAATGTTGTTTTGAACATTTTTCCAAGATGTGCACCCACTTAGAAATTCATCTCATTTTGAAGGCAGCTTATTTGTTGCAAAAAAAAGCCGCATTCTGCGATAAGTATGCTCAAGATCACCGAGGCTGTTGGTGAGGAGAAGGAGGAGAAACGCAAAACGAACGGCAACGCTATTAGTAATCGAGATGGGTCTCTCTGATAAATTCAGGTTGGTTGTCTTCTCGTTTGCAATTCAGAAATCTTTTGTCGCTGTGAAGAACCAATGCTGGTC
>JAAUYL010005199.1_pt1 | contig 22433 bp, 12 predicted proteins | sample 7278011 | NCBI WGS metagenome assembly JAAUYL01 (sample SAMN14350225, study PRJNA611818) | marine sediment metagenome | isolation source: surface marine sediment (1.8m) | place: French Polynesia: Moorea | collected 2018-08
AGAAGCAGCAAGTTCAGGAAAAGTTTCATTTGGTGACTTTGTTTTAACTGGAGATGATTCCCAACTGGATGATTTAGATTTAAACGATCCCAATGCTACCTTACCAAATATTCAAGATTTGCAACTTGACCTTCCAGCACCAACATTTACCGCAGGTACACCAGAATTCGTCACTAAAGCAGAACAACAACCCGGTGGTGGATTAGAATTTCCGATCCTTGAGAACCCAGCCTCCGTTTTTGGTCTGTTCCTCGGACAAGATGCTGATTTATTTACATACGATATGCCAACTTTTGAGTTTGGTTTTGGTTATAGTCAGTCATTCCGAGTTTTAGGTGTGATTAAGTTTACTATAGGAGGTAATTTAGGCGCAGAGTTTGATTACGATTTCGGTTATGACACTTTTGGACTGCGCAAGTTTGCTGAGGGAGGCAGTTTTGCCAATGTATTTGATGGATTTTTCCTTGATGATTTAGATAAAGATGGAGTTGATAAACCAGAAACTGTTCTCACAGCACGTTTATTTGCTGAAGGTGGACTTGATGCTTTCATAGTAGGAGGCGGTGTAGGTGGAGGACTCACTGGAACTGTCAACTTAGATTTGAATGATGTCAACGATGACGGTAAAGTTCGAGCTACTGAAATTGCTCAACTATTCGAGTGTGCTGATCACCAAGGTAGTAACTTATTAGGACTTGACTACATATTTGATATTGATGGAAATATTACTGCAGATTTCTATGCGTTTGTTGAGACTTTCTTCTCACGCAAAACATTTGAAATTGCAGAGTTTAAACTCTTCGAGTTTGATTTATCACACCCAGATTGCTTTCCTATCCTCGCTGAAGATATGGGAGGCGGAGTTTTACGTCTCAATATGGGAGATGCAGCACCCGATCGCCTATTTGGAGATACTGTTGATGGTAGTGAAAGTTTCATCGTTAGTAGTCAGCAAGGAAACGAAGTAACTGTAGATGCAAATTTACCCAGCTTTGATAATGCAACTGGTGATTATGAAACAGCAACAAATCTCAGTAAAATCTTGGCCAATGGTGCAAAAGAAAATGATTCAGTTACTATCAATGTTGATGTAAATGCAGAACTCTCTGGCGGTGATGGTAACGACATTTTGACTGGAGGTGGCGGTCAAGATACCATAAATGGAAATTCAGGAAACGACACTCTCCAAGGAAACGGCAATTCGGATGTGATTTCTGGAGATGCAGGAAACGATGATATTAAGGGTGGCGCAGGAGAGGACATAGTTGATGGTGGTCTAGGAAACGATACTGTTGCTGGAGGTACCGAAAACGATACGGTATCTGGCGGAGAAGGAGACGACCAACTATTGGGAGAAGCAGGAGACGACTTCTTTGAAACAGAAGCAGGTAATGATAACATTGATGGCGGTGATGATACTGACTTAATAGATTATCAACAGGCAACGCAAGCTGTAGTTGTAAATCTTGACGACAGCAAAGATTATCAAAATTCAGGTGGTATTGGTGATTTAGAGGATAGCTTTCAGATTGATGCTGCTACTGCCAAGGATGGTTTGGGAGGTGAAGACCAGATTTTCAATGTTGAAAATGTCATCGGTTCAGAATTTGATGATGTGATTATTGGCAACGCTAGTGATAACGAAATTACTGCACTGAATGGAAACGACCTCGTTATTGGCAACGCTGGAAACGATACAATTGATGGCGGAAACGGTGGAAATGTTGTTAGCTATCGTCGAGACCCGAGTTCAGTTAATGTTAGCCTTGAATTCGGGGAAGCTACAGATGGTTGGGGAGATATAGATGCACTTTCCAACATTGAAAACGTCGTTGGTTCAGAATTTGATGACCAAATTACTGGCAATGTAGAAAAAAATATTATTACTGCTGGTGGTGGAGACGATACAGTTAATGGTCGAGAAGGCAACGACGAATTGTTTGGTGAAGCTGATAACGACCTCCTCAAAGGAGAACAAGGTAACGACTTAATCGACGGTGGAGACGAAAACGATACAGTCACTTATGACAACTCACCCAATGGAGTAGTGGTCAATATCGACGAACAACAAGACTACGAAAACCCTGGTGGCTATCAACATACAACCATTGTCACCGAAAAACCAATCCCCACCGACACCGAACCAGACTTTACCATCGAAAAGGGCACTGCTCAAGACGGTTTTGGAACAACAGATATTCTCACCAACCTAGAAAATATCATCGGTTCAGAATTCAACGATGTTCTCATCGGCAACGAAAAAGATAACCGCATTGAAGGTCTTGCAGGCAACGACATAATGGTAGGCAACGCTGGAGACGACCAACTAGACGGAGGCAACGACAACGACACCGCCTCCTATCGCCGAGACCCAGACAAAGTAAACGTCAACCTCGAACAAAACCAAGCCAACGATGGCTTCGGAGGTACAGACGAAATCTTAAACACAGAAAACGTCATCGGTTCCGACTTCGACGACACCATTACAGGCGACGAAGTAGACAACATTATCCACAGCGGAAAAGGAAACGACATCATAGAAGCACGCGATGGAGAAGACATCATCTTCGGCGAAGAAGGAACAGACGACATCAAAGGCGAAGACGGAAACGACTTCATCGTAGGAGGCAAAGACCCAGACAAACTAGACGGAGGCAACGACAACGACACCGCCTCCTACTTCACCTCCGAAAGTCGAGTCCACGTCAGCCTATTTGACGGCAAAGGTTGGGCAGGAGACGCCAAAAAAGACACCCTCACCAACATCGAAAACCTCGAAGGTTCAGAATACGAAGACCTACTCATTGGCGACGCACAAAACAATATCCTCAGTGGTTTAGGAGGAGACGACCTACTCAAAGCAAAAAGGGGAAACGACCTCATAGATGGAGGAGAAGGAGAAGACCGCCTCTACGGTCAAGACGGCAACGACACCTTAGAAGGTCAAGCAGGTAACGACCTCCTCAAAGGTGGCAAAGACCACGACCAACTAGACGGAGGAGAAGGCAACGACAACCTCCACGGTCAAACAGGTAAAGACACCCTTTCTGGAGGAGCAGGCAACGACAACCTCAAAGGAGGAGCAGGGGACGATGAATTAGACGGCCAAGACGGCAACGATAACCTAGAAGGAGGAACAGGTGACGACAACCTCAAAGGTGGAGACGGCAACGACCAACTAGACGGCGAAGACGGCAACGACAACCTCTCTGGAGAAGCAGGGGACGACCAACTCTACGGTTGGGGAGGCCAAGACAGCCTTGATGGAGGAGAAGACAACGACCTTCTAGAAGGACGAGCAGGCAATGACCAACTATACGGTGGAGAAGGAAACGACCGCATTTATGGCAACCAAGGAAATGACAACCTCTCTGGAGGAGACGGCAACGACCTCCTCAAAGGAGGTTTAGACAAAGACACCCTTGATGGTGGAGCTGGAAACGACGAACTATTCGGGCAAATAGACAAAGACCTGCTCAAAGGAGGAGAAGGCAACGACAACCTCTGGGGAGGAGGCAACAGCGATCGTCTTTATGGAGAAGAAGGAAACGACTACCTCAATGGTGAAGCAGGAAACGACACACTTGAAGGAAATGAAGGCAATGACCGCCTCTATGGAGAAGATGGAGATGACGAAATCAAAGGAAACACAGGTCGTGACTACCTAGACGGAGGTAAAGGCAACGACGAACTTCAAGGCAACGAAGGCAATGACCGCATTTATGGTCGGGAAGGAGACGACATCCTAGAAGGGGGAACAGGTCAAGACATACTAGACGGTGGTGAAGACGACGACTTTATGTATGGAGAAGAAGGAGGCGATCGCCTAGACGGAGGAGAAGGAGAAGACTACCTAGATGGAGGAGAAGGAAGCGATCGCCTTAAAGGAGAAGAAGGAGACGACCATTTGTTAGGTCAGTCAGGTCGAGACTATTTAGATGCTGGAGAAGGGGAAGACATACTCGAAGGTGGTGATGATGCAGACTTATTATTAGGCAAAGAAGGAGATGACTACCTCGAAGGAGGAAAAGGCGACGACGAATTAGATGGTGGAGCAGACGAAGACCAACTTTACGGTCAAGAAGGTAACGATACTCAGACAGGAGGTACGGGTAACGACTATCTAGAAGGTAATGAAGGTGATGACGAATTATCAGGAGGAGAAGGAAACGACCAACTCTATGGTCAAGAAGGCAAAGACATCCTTTCTGGAGAAGACGGTAACGATAACCTTTATGGAGGGGATGAGGATGACCAACTAGAGGGAGGTACAGGTAACGACTTACTTTCTGGAGAGGAAGGTAATGATACTTTAGATGCAGGAGATGGTGATGACAACCTCGAAGGTGGTGCAGGTGATGACGAACTTACAGCAGGAAAAGGGGAAGACCAACTTTATGGTGAAGGAGGTAATGATACTTTAGATAGTGGGGAAGGTCACGACTATATTGAAGGTGGTGAAGGAGATGATGAAATTACAGCAGGTGAAGGTGATGACCAAGCTTACGGAGGTACAGGAAACGACAATATTAATGGTAATGGAGGCAATGACTTACTTGATGGTGAAGAGGGTGATGATGTTATTGAGGGTGAAGATGGAGATGATTATATTCTAGGTGGGGAAGGTGATGATGAGTTAAGTGCAGGTGCTGGTAATGACTTGTTAGAAGGTGGTGATGGTAACGACTCCTTACATGGAAATGAGGGTGATAATATTCTTGAAGGTGGTGCAGGTGATGATGAGTTACATGGAGGCAGTGGTAGCGATACATTTGTATTACAGCAAGGAGCAGGTTTTGATTCGGTTTATAATTTCCAAGTAGATGATGATTTCTTTGAGTTAATAGATTTGACTTTTGAAGATTTGGAAATTACTGAGGAAGTAGAGTCGAGCGATAATGCTGTGATTAGTGTTTTGGATAGTGGGGAACAACTTGCTTTTGTAGAGGGTGTGAAGGTGGATGAGTTGACTGGTTTTCATTTCTTCCCGTTTGGTGGTGATGAGCTAGAGTCGGAAACAGAAACTACTCTAGATGCTGAAACTGATGAAACTGTGGCAGAGTCGGAGGATATTGCTTCTGAGTCGGAAACTGATGAGTCTGATGAAACTGTGGTAGAAGAGGATGATATTACTTCTGAGTCTGAGTCTCAGGAAACTGATGAAACAGTAGTAGAAGAGGAAGATATTACTTCTGAGTCTGAGTCTCAGGAAACTGATGAGTCTGATGAAACTGTCGCAGAAGGGGATGATATTACTTCTGATTCTGAATCTCCAGAAACTGATGAAACAGTAGTAGAAGAGGAAGATATTACTTCTGATTCTGAGTCTCCAGAAACTGATGAAACTGTGGTAGAAGAGGAAACTGATGATTCAGATAATTCTATTACAGAAGAGGAAGATGTTACTTCCGAATCTCCAGAAACTGATGATGAAACTGTCGCAGAGTCCGAAGATATTACTTCTGATGCTGAATCTCCAGAAACTGATGAGTCGGATAATTCTGTAGCAGAATTAGAAGCGATCGCTTCCGACTCACCCAAGGAGAAAGAAACTGATATTATAACTGGTGAAGAGGTATCCACAGAAACAGAAGACGAACTGCTTAATAGTGTGTCGGAGTCACCCTTGGACAATACAGATGAGTTTCTACTTGCTGGAGATGGAGATAATTTAGCTTCTATCCCTGAAATTGAAGTTAAAGAGTTAACTACATCTGATAATAATATTGAGGATAATATCACAACAGGTTCAAGCACCATTGAAACTGCTGATAATGATAGTCAAGATCCAGTTTTAGCAGCCATAGATACGAATGAGGCACTGATTTAATTGATATCTTCTGAAAGTAAGCTGGGCAAATCTTTGCCCACCCTACTAGCTCGTCTAGCTTTAGAATGTGGGTAAGTTTCACTATCCCGGAAGACCTCTCCCCCGACCCCTCTCCTGCAAGGAGAAAGGTGAAATGCTCCCCCTTCCCTACAAGGGAAGGGGGTTGGGGGGTTAGGTTTTACTCACAATTTTAGTCTAGACGAGCTAGTAGTAGCTCCTCTAGCTTTAGAATGTGGGTAATATTATTAGGACTTACGCACCTGCAACGTATTTTCGTCATTGCGACCGATAGGGAAGCAATCTCAAATCCTAGTTTTTCGTACCTCATGCGTAAGTCCTGATTATGTCCGGATAAGAGCGCGATAGAACTCAGTTCCGCTAACGCGTTGCATGTCGCGTAGCGAAACAAAAAAACTTTCTCCTTTTTATACCTTCTTTTTCTCCTCTTCCCTCCTAACTCCTGACTCCTGACTCCTGACTCCTGACTGCTTATTCATAAGTATTCAACCGAACATCATATCAAAGAAACATCATCTAGAAACACTTTTTTTACTGAATGGGTGAAAATTGGTTAAAAAAATTAACTCAAGATTCCAAACTTTCCACTGGTGCAGGTTCCCAAACTTCACCATATTTTTCCTTCAACTCTTGCCAAGCTTCGACCTGTCCAGGTTCATACTCTCCTGGTTTTCCCCATTGCAAAAATGCACTCAAACTAACTTCACCTTCACTATCTAAAAAACGAATCGCATAAGTAGTAAAATTTCCCCGTTTTGCTTCCCCAGTTTCAAACTTTACTTGTTTAATCAGATCCATATTCAGATGAAACTCAAAAAGCTCGGTGTGCATATTAGCATATTTACCTTTAGGAAGTTCAGCATAAAATAACTTTTGAATTTTTCCCCTAACTTCCAATACCGCAGCACTACTTGTCACAATTAAACGTAAAGTTCCAAGTTGTTCACAAGCTTCTAAAAAATCTTTCAGGTTAGTATTCATAAATAGATATTTATTTTGATTATTTATTTTTCGGCGTTGTTGATTTTAGGTATGAAATTCCTAAATTTATAATAGACTTCTTGGAGAAGTCAGGGAATAGGGAATAGGTATGGAGGGAATAGGGGGAATGAAATTGTTGATTTTATATCTTGAATTGATTTAATTAAAACTTTTGCAAGAGGTCTAATGTGTAAATCATACCAAATCGGGTTATCAAAACTACCCTTTTCAAATCCCTCTCTAAATAATCTCCCCATCCCCCCATCTCCCCATCTCCCCATCCCCCTATTTCCCCATCTCCCTAAAACGCCTATTTTTCATAATCTTCATAAGCAGCAACTATTCTCTGAACTAAAGGATGTCTTACCACATCCGCTTGAGATAATTCACAAATAGCAATACCTTCAACATTCCGTAGAATCTTCATTGCAACAGATAATCCCGATCTTTGACTAAGAGGTAAATCTGTTTGAGTAATGTCTCCTGTCACTACCATTTTTGAACGGAAACCTAAGCGAGTTAATACCATTTTCATCTGAGCAGGAGTGGTATTTTGAGCTTCATCAAGAATCACAAAAGAATTATTCAAAGTCCGACCTCTCATATAAGCTAAAGGTGCAACTTCAATAACTCCCTTTTCCATCAAAGTATTCACTTTTTCTGGTTCAATTAATTCATAAAGAGCATCATATAAAGGTCGCAAATAGGGGTTGATTTTCTGTTGCAAATCTCCTGGTAAAAATCCTAATTTTTCTCCTGCTTCCACAGCAGGTCTAGTTAAAATTAGGCGTTCATATTGATTGTCTAAAAGCGCTTTTACTGCTAAAATTGCTGCCAAAAATGTTTTACCAGTCCCCGCTGGTCCAACACAAAAAGTCATATCGTTAATACGAATGGCCTGCACATATTTTCTTTGGCGAAAAGTTTTGGCCCTAATTTCTAGTCCACGGCGGGTTTTGGCCAGAACGTCTTGCTGAAGTTGTTCCAAGTCATCCTGACGGTTTGTCTCAATAGCATGGCGAGCAGTGAGAATTTCTACCCCAGTGATAGTTTTGCCATTCTTCCAGAGGCTTTCTAGGGAATATACAATTTTCTGGCATCGCTCGATTTGAGTTGCAGTGCCAGTTATCAATAATTCTTGTCCCCGTAGTACTATATTTGCCCCTGTGTGTTTTGCCAGAAGTTTAATATTTTCTTCCTGATAGCCAGAAAGAGCGATCGCGCTATCCACACTAGGTAATTCTATTTTTACTGCCTCTGTCATGCCAACATATTTCTTTGTCTCATCCTCATTCTAGAATTGTTGAAATTAGCCATTCTACTCCCCCAACCCCTCTCCTGCAAGGAGAGGGCAGAAATACTCCCCCTTCCCTCGTAGGGAAGGGGGTTGGGGGGTTAGGTTTTACCCATAATTTTAACTTAGACACGCTACTACAGCCAGTCATGGTCAAACTGACCAAAAAAGTAAGGTCTCAAGCATACCCTTTTAAATGTATCCATTACCCACATCTTTCTTAACATAAAACTTGACAAAAGAGAGAAGTTATGTGTTTGCCATTAAATGGATATTTCGGGAGAGTCAACGTATTTAAAACGTATTTAATTAGATTTAATTAGAGGCTTGGAGGTAATTTTGCTCCCCCCATCCCCCTATCTCCCCATCTCCCTATCAGAAAAGGGTTTCAAGTATGGGTAAACCATAGCTTTTAAAGGGGTAAAAAAATAAACTGCAGTATTTCAAGGATCTAGCTTCAGCGATCGGTACTTTTAACGAAGTTACGACCCAGGAAGCTGACTGATAACTCAAATACCCCCACTATTCCTGATAGAGGTTAGTGGTGGCATTAGTGATGATTTTTATGTCATTCCATTTCTTTTGTATCTAATTGGACTTGGAGTTGTACCACGATGACGAGATAGTCTGTGTCTGTTTTCCGGTAGGCGACTACTTGGTATTATCCTTCTATTGTATACTCCTTCTTCTCGATTACTTGGATAGTCAGAATGATAAGAGCGTTGTATATCTGGCTGGTCTTCGTATATTTCCAAATGTACAGATTCACCTGCTGCTTGAGCTACTGCTGCTAATACAGTACGAATCGCTTGGATATTACGTCCTCCACGACCATAGACTCGCCCTTTTTCCGGTTCATCAAAAGCCAGACGAATCCAAGCTTTTGGTTGCCGGGGGTTAAGTTCACAGTCCACTCGTAAAGATTCTGGTGACTCTAGAAATGGCTCAATTAAAGACCTAACTATTTCAGAATAATCAGGATTCACTGACTGGCGGTTGTTCCTCAGACTCGCTAATGGTTGCTGTTCCAGTTGACTCACTGTCACTGGTTTCGTTGGTTTCGGTATTGGCAGTTGCTTGGCTCGGTTCAGTATTGGTAATGGCTTCGGTCGGTTCTGCATGGGAAACTGATACATTTGCTTGGGTGTTAACTCCGATTCTGGATGATTCAAGGACATTGGCTTTTTTCAATATGTCACGCACTGTATCTGTTGGTTGAGCACCTTGTTCAAGGCGTCTTGTAATTGCTGGTACATCTAATCTTGTTTCATCTGTTCTAGGATTATAAAAGCCGAGTTCTTCTAATGGACGGCCATCACGACGGGAATCGCTATTCATTGCTACTATCCGGTAGCTAGTCTCCCGTTTTTTTCCATATCGCTTTAATCGCAGTTTGATCATTTCGAGTGATTATACTCCTGTTTGAAATTATAAGCTATTATTTGATCTTGATACTCCCCACTCTGAAGTACGGGGATTCTTAAGCAATCTAAAAGTGGACCCTTAAAGGCATTATCAAGCTGCCTCTACTAACTCCATTTAAGAGAAAATCTTAAAGTTGTTGATATTTCAGAATATTACCTGCACCATTAACGTCGGCATTAACTAATAAACCGTTTTTGGTTTGATATAATAAGACTCTTCTGTTTCCACAAACTCTATTCCTTTTAGTTCGCACAACATATTCTTGATACCTTCTTTAAGTTTAGCAGTGGGGATTTGTACAAACTTTTGGTTGTTTTTTGCTCCAATATTTATACCATCTTTTTGCCCCTTATTCCATCCCAAAATAATCCTGCCAATTCTATATTTTAGACAATGATGAACTACTAATTTTGCTGTTTTGTTCACCGCATCTCTCATTTGGCGATTGGGTTTTTCTGTGATGTTAGCTAACTTTTTTGACCAAAATCCTTGAGGCTTGTTCTCCTTAATTTTTGCCACCTGTTTGTTGTACCAACCCACCCCTATCCCCTCCCGGGAGGGGAACTAAAGGGGTGGGTGTCTGCCACTGATGATAAAACTCGTTCCTACATTGCTAAGACAAGCTAACCAATTATCAACGCCATGATCTATACCAAGAACTTTATCTTTTTCCATAGCCTGGTTTAGCTCGATTTATAGTTGATACGCCCACTCAACATAAAAACAATTATTACGAGGTCTAATCCTGATTTCTCTAATTTTTTTAAAGTCAATATTTTTGGGAAAATTCAACAAAAAACTATCAACTTTAAAGGCAGCTTTTACTTTTTTACCCAAAGGTACTCTGACTTGATTTTCTTTCAATATTATAGCTTGTTTAGGATAAGTTATAACTCCTAATCCTGCTTTTTTTCGATATCTCGGAAGTTGAGGTTTGTTTGACAAATCTCCTCCTAAATACTGATGAAAAAGCTGTCCGTAGGACTGAAAATATTCTGCCACTGTTCTGATAGTTTGTTGTGCTGCTTGAGAATGAATAAATTTATAATTAAAATTTGACTTTAATTGTTTCTCTAAATCATATTTACCTGTGATATAGCCTAATTTAAAGTACCATTGACGTGCCAAATAAATCCCACAATTAATAAGTTTATTGGGTGTAGTATACAAATACTCCAAAAAGGGAAGAAGTTGAGGATTTTTGATTAAATCTTGTTGACATCCATACAATTTACTTCACCTCCTTTTTTTGAGAATAGAATAGTAAAGGATATTATATCATACTAAGTCTATTATCTGCCACTTGAAAACAGAAAAAAGCAACCCTAGAAGAGCATTGCTCTAAACCCATTTTTTTGGTCATCTAGGCAACATTTCGATATTTATTGTCAAATCTACAGTTTTTTACTAAGTATTTTTGACTCTTGTAGTCCCTTCTTTTAAAGCTGCCCGAAGCCCTTTTTCTTTTTCTGCTTCTTTTTCTTTTTACCACTACCCATACCTTGCTGGTTACGCCAACCAGGAGGTGTTTTACCTCCTAGCATACCAGGCATTCCCATACCAGGCATACCAGGCATCCCCATCCCTGGCATTCCGCCTTGGCCCATTTGCTGCATCAGCGATCGCATTCTTTGGAAGTCACTTACCAGTTTACTAACATCTTTCTCAGCATAACCTGAACCACCTGCAATACGTCGTCGTCGGGAAGGAGATTTTGCTAAAAGTTCTGGATTTCGGCGCTCTTGGCGTGTCATAGAATTAATCATAGATTCACACCGTTTAAGCTGAGTTTCTCCCTGCTGCAACTGATCGTCACTTATTTTATTCATTCCTGGAATTAATTTCATAATTCCTCCCAGGGAACCCATATTTTTCATCAGTCGCGTTTGCTTCAGGAAGTCAGTAAAGTCAAACTTAGCTGAGAGAATTTTCTCTTGCATTTTTTCAGCATCAGCTATGTCAAACTCTTCCTGAGCTTTTTCTACCAGGGTCAGTACATCTCCCATCCCCAGAATCCGAGAAGCCATTCTTTCTGGATAGAAAGGTTGCAGAGCTTCTACTTTTTCTCCTACCCCTACAAATTTTATCGGTTTACCAGAAATTCGACGGACTGATAAAGCTGCCCCACCTCTTGTATCCCCGTCCATTTTAGTTAGGATTGCCCCTGTTATCCCAATTTGGTCGTTGAAGGTACGGGTCAATGTTGCCGCCTCTTGACCTGTCATTGCGTCTACTACTAGCAAGGTCTCCAGTGGCTCAACTGCTGCTTTAATTCTGGCAAGTTCTGCCATCATATTTTGGTCTATCTGTAGCCGACCTGCTGTATCTATAATTACTGTATCTATACCATCTGCTTTGGCCTTCTCTACTCCTTTTTGAGCAATTTCTACAGGGTCTATATCTGTACCTAATTCAAATACGGATACATCTATCTGTTTGCCTAGAGTAACTAACTGGTCAATAGCAGCTGGTCTATATATATCAGTAGCTACTAGCAAAGCACTCCGGTTCTGCTTCCGTAAATGTAGGGCTAACTTAGCTGAGGCTGTGGTTTTCCCTGTTCCCTGTAAACCTGCCATCAGGACAATAGTTGGCGGTTGGTCTGCTTTTGCTAAGGGAGTGTTGGTTTCTCCCATTACCTGTGCTAGCTCATCATGGACTATTTTGATGAACTGTTGGTCTGGTCTTACTCCTGTTAATACATTTGCTCCTTTTGCCTTGGTGCTGACCTCGGCTATAAAGTCTTTCACAACTTGTAAGTTAACATCTGCCTCTAATAAGGCGCGACGTACTTCTCGCAGGGCTTCTTGTATATTTGAGTCTGTGATTTTGTCTTGACCCCTTAGTTTTTTCCAGGCAACTTCTAAGCGGTCAGCAAGGGCATCAAACATAAAGCAATTTCAGCTAGCTAGTAGTAGTTTTTCATTATATATCATTTGACAAGTTTTTGTTTTTTTTTTAGTGTTTATCTTTGATTTGGTAGTTCCCAGCTTTGTTCTCTCAATTAACTGCTTTTTATCTTGATATTTTATGTGTTGCTCATCCCAAACTTTAACAATATCTAGTTTGATTCATGCCTTTCTCTCGTTTCCACAGGGTTAATATCTATCCATAATATTTTCTGCTCAAAACACTTAGACAATTTATATTGTAGGGTTTTTGCTGCCAATAAAGTTTTCTCTATATTACATATTATATAAATAATTAAGTATTTTAGGAGGTCTTTTCATCCTCAAGTTTGCAGTTAAAATTTTGATCGCATATTTTGAGCAAAAAACAACTCTAAGTTGAGATTTTTTTTGAGCAAGCTAGAAACTCGTTTACCTTTGATCAAATTTATACTGTTAGCAATAATTTTCTAATCTATTTTTTTTCCTACATAAATCGTAACTTTTTTAACTTCAATTCACTCATAAATTGAGCAAAATCCTTGATTATACTGATAGAGTCGATAGCCTTATAGTCGACGAGCCTCAATGAGGGAATGCTTCCCTTGCCTCTGATTTAAGTTGGAGGTTGAGAGTTTAGCTTACTTACCTCTTCATAAATCTAGATTATTTGTTACTGTTCATTAATGGATAATTACCTCTCCCTAAAACGGATTGGATTGACGCAGAGCGTGAAATTTTTTTCTTCTCAAGGGGAGATTGGAGGTCAGCGAGGAGACCTCGCCGTCCCATCCTAGGTCATGCTCCGCAAACGACCGCTTGTTTCTCCTTTAAAGGAGTGGATTTTTACCTTAATTATTCGGTAAACAAGTAGTAATTTTTCTAATATGTCTCCTGATAATCGAAGGGATATACCGATCAATATTATTACTTCTACTAGAATATCGTCTATCTTAACACAAGCAAAACAATTTGTAAATATAGGTGTACCAATTTCATGAAATAATTTTATACCAATTTTATAAAACATTGCTAAAGTGACAGAACACCAGAGTTAGAAACAGCTTAAATGGGAGCGGAAAAAAAGAATTATTTGACATCCTCCTGGGCTGTCAGGTGCGGAGATTCCTAGGGAGCGTGAGCTTCTTGGGTGAGTTTACGTTTCACAGACTGCTGCTAGCTTGAGGGTAGTCTTAAACTTGCCTCCAAGTCGGTTTTTTGTCTCGGACTGCCCGCCCACGACTGATATATTTATTGCTCCATTTTAATCAATGATAACATATTTCTTGAAACACCCATCAACTAAAAAGTCGCTTTATAAGGGCGAGGCAAAAGACCCAATTCTTCGGTAAAAAAGGTTGAATTTTTACAATTGCTGCCAAGTCTAAAGTATTGGGCTAAATGCAGGAATCACAGATTTATAATATTAAGTAATATCATGTCTGGTTTAATACTGACAAATAAATAATTAGAGAACAGCTTAACTAGGATTTATAGTAAATATTGAGCAAATTAGTAGTATGAGGATCCCCTTTCCTAATGTGCTGTGTGCAGAATTCATCTGCTCTTTAAATATTAATCTTTCGGGTCTAACGGCAGTACCCAGCACATAATTTATAGGTAGGTAATTCAATAATTAATAATTAATTATTAATTATTAATAATTACCTCTCCTTGAAAGCGGATAGGATTGACTAATCATGAAAATTTTTCCTTCTCAAGGGGAGATTGGATATGGCGTACTTCGGAGCGGCTCTGCATTCAGAGGGAGACCTCCCTATTCTATCCTAGGTCATGCTCCGCAATTCAAGTCGGCGATAGCTGAAACGACCGCTCTCTTGGTCGATTGGATATGGCAAGGTTTCCTCGCCATCCCACCTAGGTCATGCTCCGCAAACGACCGCTTGTTTCTCCTTTAAAGAGAGGCTTTTTACCTTAATTTTTTGGTAAGAAGGCGCAAAAAGACCTAAGTATGTAACGAAAAGTAAAGTTTCTCAAAAACCTTTTCCCTTCAGGATATCTGCCCTCTGTGCGTCGCCAATAGGCCGTCAATCCAACGGTTTCCCCACCTCTACCTGGCTTTTGATAACGATAATTTTTAACGCCGACCTACTTAGGCCAAATTATTTATATATTTACTACTCAGATATATTTTCTGTTTTGGAAATCAGTGTAATCCATATTCTATATTCACAGAGATTTTCTGAAGCTACTATCAATCACTGTCTCAGGACAATAGTAAACTAGCTAAATAACAAAAGTTACTATTAGAAAATTCAGCATTTTTTCGCTCTAACTTAAACGGTAAATTTAGATCATGTTCCGTTGATTAGTAATAAAAATATAGGAGTCATAAGTGATTTTTAAAACTGCAAAAATATACATAATAAATATGAAGTTATTACCCATATTATCTATTCCCAGTCAAGCTATTCCCTAATTTCCATATATTTTATATACACGAACAATAGGGATTGCTATACATAATTAAGAATATATTAGGAGATAATTTCTATGCTGTAGCTCTAGATCAATAATTTCTCTGAGTTTGATTTATCTTTGACTAGCTCACTCTTCTTTATCTATAATTCCTAGTCTCAAAATTTTGTTGTGTAATAGAACTAACAATTTTTGACACCAGAGATTTTTTATGGTAGATTAATTTATCATCACCAATACTATTAAACCTAAAAATATTAATATCACACCACAAAATGAAACTAGAATCACATCAGTTTATTCGCTATTTTGAACCTGAGCAAGCTGCACAAATTTCTCAGATTGCTATTATTAAAAAATTTAGTCCGCAAGAGATTATTTTTGAAGAAGGTGATGATTCAGATTCTTTATTCTTAGTTCTAGAGGGTGAAGTTAAAGTTACTAAAAAGAGCGGTGAAGGTAATAATTATGTTGTGATTACATCGGTTGAATCAAATGGTTATTTTGGCGAATTGGGGATTATAGATCAACAGCCAAGGAGTGGTAGGGTAGTTGCATCTCAGGAAACAATTGTAGCTAAAATTTATTATGACTCTATAATAGATATATTAGCTAATACAAAAGGAGATGTTGTTTTAAAAATATTAAGTATTTTATCTCAAAGACTGCGGAGTGTGACGACTGAATATGTCAATCAATTAGCTTATAAAGAAAAAATGACTTTGATTGGAGAGATGCTCAACACTATTATTCACGATTTTAGAAGCCCTTTTACTGGCATTCAATTATCAAGTTCAATGTTAAAAGAACTCCATCCAGATCCAGAAAGTCAAGAGTGGTGTGATTTAATTTCTATGCAAGTTCAGAGAATGTTAAATATGGCGGAAGAAGTGCTGGCTTTTTCTCAGGGAAATACAACATTACACTCTCAGCCAATTGATATAGCCAACCTCTTACAAAATTTTGCTAAATTAAATCAGGTTTATGTTGATTCTGCTTTTGTAGAATTGATAGTTTCTGTTGAAGAGGGTTTGATCATAAATGCTGATGAAAACAAAATAAACCGCGCCCTACAAAATTTATTAGCTAATGCTTTAGAAGCTATCAATCAATATGAAGGCAAGATAGAAATTAAAGCTAAGAGAAAAGAACGATGGGTTGAAATTATATTTTCGGATAATGGAGCTGGTATTCCTAAAGAAATTCAGAATAATTTATTTGAAGCTTTTGTAAGTTATGGAAAACAGGGTGGTATAGGGTTAGGAACTGCTATTGTTAAAACAATTGTTGATGCTCACGGTGGAGAGATTTTTTTTGAATCAACTCTAGGTAAAGGTACAACTTTTTACCTTCGTTTTCCCCTAGCTACAAGGTAATTAATAATTAATAATTAATAATTAATAATTGATAATTTATACATTAATATTTCTTGCTAAATATTGAATTTTAACTTGCGATTTAAAATAAGGTGACTGACGATTTTGACGATAATTTTACATTTCCATCTGCTGATATTGAAACTAATGCTACAGACACAGAAAATGTTTTATCTATAGCAGCTTTAAGAAAACAAGCTATTCAAAAAATTTGTTCTAATTTGAGGCCAGGGCAACAACAAATGGCTGACTGGCAAGGGGGACCTTTGGCAGTATCGGCAGTTCCTGGGGCAGGAAAATCTTATGGTATGGCAACAGCAGCAGCTTTAGCGATCGCTCGTTATAAATTACATAGTTACTATCAATTAATTGTTGTTACTTTTACTCGTTCGGCAGCTACTAATATTAGAGTTAAAATTCGCCAACAATGTTTAGAGGAATTATCTTTACCTAAAGGCAGTTTTGAAGGCAGTTTTGTTGTTCATACTTTGCATGGTTTGGCTTTAAGTATTGCTCTACGTCATCCTGAATTATCTGAGTTAGATTTAGAAAATTCTAATTTAATTTTGCCTACTCCTAGCAATAAGATAACTCGCAGTTGTGTAGAAAGTTGGATTGCTAATAATCCGAGACATTATCAACTTTTAATTGAAGGAATTCAATTTGATGGAGAGGAAACGGAACGTTTAAGAAGGCAGTCAGTTTTAAGAACTGAAGTATTACCTCAATTAGCTTGGAAAGCTATTCAACAAGCAAAAAGTTCTGGTCTTAAACCTGAAGATTTATGGCAACTTCGAGACAAAGCAAATGATAATTATCAACTTTTGACTATTGCTGCTAATTTATATCAAACATATCAGGAAATTTTGAGGGAACGTCAATTAATTGACTATGATGAAATGATTTTGGCAGCTTTGCGAGTATTGGAAAATGAAAGTGCTAGAAAAATGTGGCAAAATCAGGTATTTGCCGTCTTTGAAGATGAAGCTCAAGATTCGACACCTTTGCAAACTAAATTATTAGAGATACTTGCTACATCCAGTGAAAATAATGATAGTAACTTAGATTTTAGTTCTATTGCTCAAGAGCAAAGATTATCAAAATTAAATAATCTAAATCTGATGCGTGTGGGAGACCCAAACCAAGCAATTAATTCTACATTTACCCCAGCAGATCCAATAGATTTTCGGCGATTTTGTGAAGAGTGTGAGCAGTTAGAAAAATTGGCAGTTATGGAACAAGCAGGTCGCAGTTGTCAGATAATTATAGATGCGGCTAATTTTGTTTTGAAGTGGGTAAATAATTCAAACTTAGCAGGAAAAGAAAAACCTTTTCGAGACCAAAATATTCATCCTGTAGAAGTTAAAGAATCAGGAAAAAATTCTAATCCTCTAGCTACTGGTGGTGGTTTAGAAATATATGAACCTAGGGATATTTATCAAACACTTGAGTTGATGGGTAAACGCATAATTAGTTTGCTTAAAGAAAATCCAGAAGGTAAATTTGCTGTATTAGTGCGGGAAAATAAACAAGGCAAATTTATTGCAGATACTTTTAGTAATCCTGGAAAGTATGGAGTCCATATTGATTTAGGAAAATATGGTATTAAAATACATGACGTTTCTCAAGGGGCACGTCACTCTCAAATTCCCGCAGAAATATTAGCATTAATACAATTTATTGACCGCCCTCATTCTCCAGATTATTTAAAATCTGCTTTGAAAGTTTTAGGCGATCGCCACTTAATTCCTCAGCAAGATTATAATAGTTTTGCTTCTCAATTAGAGCAATTTCTTTACCCAGGTCCTCTCGATCCATATCAATCAGAAAAGGTGCGTAAATGTCGAGATTTTTGTCGTAGTTTGCTTAGAGCAAAATCTGAATTACCTTTATATCAGTTAATTTCTTTTTTGGCTTTGGCTTTAAATTATCAACAATCAGATTTGGCAACTGCTGATAAGTTAGCAGAAAGAGTCGGGAAACAAACTGCTGGTAATAATTCGATGAATGCCATGTTAGAAGTGTTAAATGAAATTGTGAATTCCGAGAGATTTGAATCTGTAGAAGTGGAAGAAAATGCAGAGGAATATTATACTCGTCCTCAGCAACTTACTATTATTACTATGCACAAATCTAAGGGGTTAGATTGGGATTTTGTCTTTCTACCTTTTTTGCATGAAAATATAATTCCTGGTAATTTACGAGTATTACCCCAGGCTAATTTTTTGGGAGATTTTGACTTAGCTGAAGTGGCAAGAGCGCAAATTCGGGCAAGTTTACAAGGGGAAGATTTACCAGATATTTCTTCAGCTTGGGAAAAGGCAGGATATTTAAAAATGGCTGAGGAGTTTCGGTTATTATATGTGGCAATGACTAGGGCAAAAAAGTTGTTGTGGATGTCTGCTGCGAAGTTAGCTCCTTTTACTTGGAATAAACCAGAAAATTTACAAGCACAAAAACCTTGTCCGGTTTTATCTGCTTTAAAGGATGAGTTTCCAAGTTGTAGGGTGTGTTAGGCGCTAGTCGTAACGCACCATAATTAACTCAAAAATCATCTAAAAAATTCATTATCAAGTACCATGATTAATTTAAAAATCATATAAAAAAAATGGTGCGTTAGATGGGGAGTGTGGGAAGTGTGGGGAGGGTGGGGAGAAAAAGACACCTAGAAACAAAAATCTATTGCACAGTTTTAGCTGAAACACTGCACTACCAAATTACTAGCCGTAACGCACCATAATTAATTCAAAAATCATGTAAAAAATTGATTATCAAGAATTTAAAAATCATATAAAAAAAATGGTGCGTTACGCTTTCCTACGGAATGCTGCGCAAACGCTTTTCATGTCGCCCAGCGAAACACACCCTACTGGGCTATTCCCTATTTTTTTATCTCCTAAAAACAACGAATTTTATATCTGACCAATATGGGAATTGCTATTATAAAAATATAATTTAACGACAAAGTTAAGATGAACAATTCATTTGATAATTTGGCAAATCAAGATAATAGTCTAAGTGACAATTCTGGCTTACTTAATAACGATGATTTATCTTCAACTCTGGATGACATAAATCAGGATTTAAACCAGAATTTGCCTGATAGTTTCCATCAGCAAGAGCAATTCAACTATCAAAATTAAAGTATGGGTTTAGGGGAAAATCCAGACTTTGCTCAAAATGATTTTTCATTCGATAATTTGGCAGCTAAAGGTAACAGTCTGAGTGATAATTCTGGTTTACTTAATAATGATAATTTTCCCTCCAGTTCGGATGACATAAATCAAGAATTAAACCAGAATTCGACCGATAGTTTCCATCAGCATGAGCAGTTCGACTATCAAAATTTAAGTATGGGTTTAGGGGAAAATTCAGACTTTTATCAAAATTACTTTTCATCCGAAAATTTCCATCAACAGCAGCAATTTGAACATCAAAATTTTGCCACAGATTTTTCTGGAATAAATTCTGAATCTCCATTACCAGAAATTTCTAACTTTCAGCAAGAGCAAAATAATTTAAGTTTAAGTTCTAATACTTTTGAAAGTCAAAATATGAGTCTATCTAGTCATTATTTGGAATTTAATTCATCTACCGCTGCTGCATATAATTATAATGACAGTTCTCCATATACAACCATAAATGATTCTGGCAGTATTTATCTACATACAAGCAGATATCCTTATGGTCATTATGAAGGTTATTTAAAAGGTCGTAATGTTTATAATTCTAGTCATTATTATCTAGGATATGCAGGTACAGACGGCAAAGTTTATGATAACCATAATCATGCAGTTGGTTGGGTAGATAATAACGGTAATGTTTATAATAATGGAGGTTGTAAAGTTTACCATACTAGCAGAGGAGTGGTTGGTGCTGCTGCCTATTTATTATGTTCTTATTATGGTGGAGCAAATTAATTTTTGGGAAGTAAGAAGGAAGAAGGAAAAAGGAAGAAGGAGGAAGGAAAAAAATAACTTAATTCAACCTCAAATATTTGTGGGAGTTTGGAGATTATGGAGAATTGTTTGGAGACCAAACCTCCATAATCTAGGTTAGGTTGAGGAATCTTGAGTGGAGGCGATCGCCTAGATAAATCTAACATTAGAAAAGTAATCTCTCAGAAATTAAGATTGCTTCAGGGTTATTTTCAATAATAATCAGAAATCTTCTCCTCCCAATGACAGATAGTGTAGGTTGGGTTTCCTTCGTCAAACCAACATTTCTTAAACTTTTTGAACCTACTAAAATTTTCAATAATAATCAGAAACTAAGATTGCTTTGGAGGTACTTTCAATAATAATCAGAAATAATATTGAAATATTCCCCCTCCCAATGACAGATAAGGAAACCCAACATTTATCAAACTTTTAAACCTACTAAAAATTTCAAATTACAGGAGAAACTAAGATTGCTTCGGGGGTACTTTCAATAATAATCAGAAATCTTCTCCTCTCAATGACAGATAGTGTAGGTTGGGTTGACATCCGGAAACCCAACATTTACCAAACTTTTAAACCTACTAAAAATTTCAAATTACAGGAGAAACTAAGATTGCTTCGCGGGTACTTTTAATAATCATCAGAAATTCTGCGGAAATATTCCCCCTCGCAATGACTAATAATTTAGGTTTTATTTCCTTTGTTAATCTTAGATAAATCGAACTTTTTTTAATTACTAAAATTTTCAAATTATAGGAGGGAAAAAATTATGGTTTTACATTTACTTCCCGCAGTTATTAGCGGAGGTGTTATGGCATGGAATGGAATAGTAAATGCTTTTAATGGTGCTTCTGGTAGAACAATGCAAAAAAATTTAGAAGGGCAACGACTGGTTCATCAAAAAGAATTACAAGAAAAACAAAAAGTGGCTCAACTTCAAAATGAATATATGCGTACTATGTCTCAGATTAAGTTGCAGCAAAATAATCAACAATTTCAACTAGATTTACAACAAAATAACCAAGAATTTCAGGCAGGAATAGAATATCAACGTCTTGCTGCTCAGGCAAAATTACAACAAAATAATCAAGGGTTTCAAAGAGAATTAGAAACTCAACGTTTTGCTCATCAAAAAGAATTACAAGAAAAACAAATTGCTGCTCAATTTGAGATTGAATATATGCGTACTATGTCTCAGATTGAGTTTCAGCAAAATAATCAAGCCTTTCAAAAAGACTTACAACAAAATAATCAAGAATTTCAACAAAAACTAGAAATTGCCCGTCAAGAATTTCAAGGGAAAATAGTCGAATATCAATGCCAAGAAAATCGGAAACTCCAAGAATTTGTCAAAGCAGTAGATATGCAAATAGCTAAAAGTAACCAAGAATTTCAAACTTGGCTATTTCAACAAAATAAACAAGTACAAATAGAATTAGCCGAATATAACCGAGAAACCCAATTTATCCACGCAGCATATCAACGAGAAGCTGCCCTAGAAATCAAAGAATTAGAAAACTGGCCAATCAAAAATTATCCTTGGCAAATACTCGAATATCATCAAGGCAGAAATCCTATTCCCGTACAAATAATTCTCGCACCACCAGAAATAGACTTTGACCGTTTTGAACACTTAAATAAAACTTCCACCTCCACATTTCCTAAAGTAGAAAAACGTCTTTCCCAATGCTTAAAAAACTTCCTACAAAAATACTATCCCCTAGAAAACCAACAACGACCCACAGAACTAATAGACCACACTTGGGATAGTAACCGTTTTGCCGGAGGTAGTGCAGTTAAAGCCATATTTAGTCGCTTAAAATCTGAACCCATACTATTAATAGAATCAGAAGTAGATGGAGACCTAATTAATATTCAAGTTGCCTATTGGAGTGGCGGACAAGAAATATCTCCCTTCTACAAAACCATAATTTCTCACCTACATTATCCGAAAATTCTCTACGAGTTTGCTATTCAACGGGCTTTACTTTGGGAAACCAATGTTAAACAAAAACTCTTGGCGCAAGGCAGAAGCGAACAAGAAATAAATCAAGAATATGGTGGAGATAATCTGTTAAATTTGCAGATTTACAGAAAATTTGAACAAGACAAATTAGCTGGAATAGATTTTGAACGTCACTACAAAACCAATAGCGAAGACTTTGGCAAGTTATCAGCTTTGTTAGGAGCATATCATAATATTATTGCTGCCCTATTTACTGACATCCATTATTTAATTAC
>JAAUYL010034257.1_pt1 | contig 22431 bp, 18 predicted proteins | sample 7278011 | NCBI WGS metagenome assembly JAAUYL01 (sample SAMN14350225, study PRJNA611818) | marine sediment metagenome | isolation source: surface marine sediment (1.8m) | place: French Polynesia: Moorea | collected 2018-08
CTCCAACACCTGTTGACATCAAAACAACAAAAACTTAAGGATATCGAAGACTCGAAGGCGAAGGTTTCCGAGGTAGAAGCTGAAATCAAACGCTTGGCGTTCTGGAAGGAAGCTTTCTCGAAATCTGGTATTCCATCAATGCTAATCGATCAGGCTGTGCCATTGATGAACGCATCGATGAGAAAATACCTTGACCTTCTATCAAATGGTCGATATATAGTCACCTTCGATACCATATCACAAACAAAGGGTGGAGAGTACCGAGATAAGTTTTCTGTAAATGTCCTGGACACAAAAACTCAGGTCAACAACAGGAAGCAGCTCTCTGGTGGTCAAACCCGATTAATCGACATTGCAACCATCCTGACACTCCGCGATTTGAAAGCAGAACTGGGTGAAGTTGAGTTCAACCTATTTGGATTTGATGAAATATTCGACGCATTGGATGATTCAAATATCGGTTATGTGTGTGGTATATTAAATAGCCTTAAGGAAAACCGTTCATTACTGGTTATCTCTCACAGACATCAGGATGAACTTGAAGCCGATAATCACATTCAACTCACGTGATGAGGCGTTTAGTGAGGCGATTATGATAAGAATCGTAAATTGGTTATTAACACGTAGATGCAATTTAAAGTGCGAGTATTGTGGAATCGTTAAAGTGGGTAGCAGTGAGGGAAAATCCATCAGCTACTATAAAGCGAACGAGATTTCTACAGAACGAGTTATAGCGCTGTTAGACAAATTTAGAACATACAACCCCAATGTGTTTCATATATTTTATGGGGGTGAGCCATTTCTGAGGGGGGACCTCAGTGATATATTGAAGTTCTGCAACGAAACTGATATCAATTATACGGTTATCTCGAATTGTACCGACGACATTCAACCTAAGATCTTAAAGGTTATGAGAGAATGTGGTGGGTTCAAGGGATTCACTGGCTCGGTTGATCCAAGTATATTGATGGAACCAGACAATTCAAATAGCCAGTTAAAAAGTACTGCGGCATTCACGTTCTTATACAAGATGGTAAAATATTGTGATGACGTTGTTGCCGAAGTCACATTAACCAAAAAGACAATTGATAAAACTTATGATCTTGTTCGATTGCTGTCGAGCGCGGGTATAACCTCTAGCTTGACAGCTATAGATATTAATAAAACCATTGGGTATGACTTTTCAGCATATTCGGCTAAAAAGCATCTGATAAAAGAATCGAAGAAAACCAAAGAGTTATACAAGCAGTTGATAGAGGATGACACTCTTCTGATTCACATGAAGGATGTCATTCTACCAAGATTGTTCAATCACTTTGGTTCCGACTTTGATTGCAAAATGGAAGAGGGGCTCCACAATCTCACAATAGACGCAGATGGGTCTCTGAGGACGTGTCTCAGAATGCGTGGGTTTTTCATGGGTGAGTTGGATGATCGAATTGCACTATTCATGAAAGACCCACATGGTTATGAATTAAACCCTAGAATGCAGGATCGTTTCAATCAAGACAAGAGGCTTTATTGTAGAGGGTGTAACCATACTTGTGTGATGATGAGCAAATACGTAAACGATAGCGAAAATCATGGTAGAATATTGAATCATTGAGGAGGACAAATATATGCCAGATAGGATAACCACAGCTCTGGATTTTTGGAAAAGAATCTATGATGAAAAAGAGGCGACAGTGAAGTTCGTCAAAAAAGACGGAACTATTCGCATCATGAATTTTACGTTGGACTTCACTAAGATACCTCGAAACAAACATCCCAAAAAGGTCGATCTCGTGCAAATCATGAAACGCATGAACGAGAAGGGAATCATCAACGTCTTCGATCTGGAAAAACAAGATTGGAGATCGGTTCCATTTGAAACAATTGACTGGGTAGAATTTGGCGACGATGATCCGCCAGTGAGACATAAGGTCTCTATACCGACACCGAGGAAAAAGAAATGAAAACATCAACGGTATTAAAACAAGTCATCGAAGAGATAAAAGCAAAAGATCCAGCGGTTAAAAAAGCGGATGATGATCGAGTAACCATGGAAGAGTTATGTAAGAAGATTCAAGTTGAAGAAGACTCCAAACTCGATAAGGAGATTCTGACATTCCTGAAAGAGAATGGGCCAAGTGGAAACGCGGTTCTTCTAACATTACATATTCCACATCAGAGGCATCCGAAAGAATTTTCATATATAACGCTGGAGAATGATGCTCTCACTGGCTGGTCAGTTTGCTACTATATTGATTTCGGAAAGACCACTCAGTACAAATTGAGGAAACGTCATGACATTGAGGCGACAGGCCCAAATTATATCATGACAGAATTCGCCAAGATTTTGAAAAAATATCTTGGTCTTTAACCCCTAACCTTATGAGGTAAAATCATGAGTGAAGATAAAGTTATTGGCGCTGACGCTTTTACCATGAAGGATGTCACGCCACATTCAGTGATCTATAGATACAAAAATCGCACTGCAACCATGGTTTATGATGATGGTAATAGCGAAGGAACGAAGATCGTATCCAGACCTTTTGAACAGTACTTTTCAAATCTGAACACAAAAGTTCTGGACCTGCAAAATGATATCATCCTTCCGAATGGTTGTATCTATAGAGCTGCACTGGATAATGGGGAGGAGGCGTTCTTAATTCAGGATGTTCCTGGAATTAGAACATTTCGTTTAACAAACAGCGAACGCGTGAAAGATCTTGTTGGTAAAATGTATAATAAGTTCATGGCACAGACTCGGGTCTTAGAATTGAATGAACCAGAGCCAGGAACGGAGGAAGATATAAAAAGACAGATCGCGTTGAGAAACCAGTACATCAGCAAACAAAAATTGAAAACTGGAAAGAAAGAAGATTTCTATAAGTTGCACTTTCGAGTATACTTTCCGTATACCTATTTAGGAATCGTTATAAAAAGGAAAACGAATAATTCCAATAGTTTATCGTTCTCTAGAATGTCAGCTATGATTTCTCTTACTGCGGTCAATACCATGAACGATTATCTTTATCAGTTTCCGCTGTCAAATGTAAGTAGGGGTGGCAACGTATGTACTGGAAAGCTCCCACTAGGAGAGTTCGGATATATAAATGTAAAATCCTACGTTGAAAAGATGGCGGGATACTTCTGGAATAATAGATTTAATTCTGATATAACAGCTGGACCAGAACTCTACGGAAATAAAAACTTCCTAGGAAACTGGTTCGAGTGGGAATACAAATCTTTCATAGATCCAGCTGCTGTTCTATCTCTTGATTTTGAGGTTGAAGAGATCAAGGAAGATCGTATAAGCGTTGGTGATTTTATATACAGCAGAGGACGTGGTTCGGGAACATATGAAAAATCTTTTATGGCTCTGGATGAATGGTCTATCCTAGATTGCTTTGAGACAAACCAAGCTGTTGGTGACTCATATGTTGACCTGGAACACGGAACCGCCAAGAAGAATATAGCATCCATAGCAGAATCAATTGAAGCTGAAGGATATGTAATTCCAGTAGGAACCATTCTTAAAAATGAAAAAGATAAAAAATTCAAAATAATATCATACGATGGCTTCAAAACGTATGACGTTTCAGATTCAACCCTACAAGAAAATGAAGTAGTTGTCACTCACGTGAATCTGAGAGACGAGAATCGGAAAACCTACAGACTTAATCTTGATAAGGGATTGAAATTTATATTGAGAGCTTATCGAAAGGCCAAAAACTTCGTTGAAGATGCTGTATGTGGATCTAAGACTTTCAACATCGGACAGTTGGTTTGTGTTGTTACTGATGGTAGATTCACTGATCCATATCATGAACTTGACATGATCAAGAGCATTCGAGAAAAAGATGGAACATACATATTCGAATTTCACAAAAGGGTTTATGCTATAGCAAATGCAAGCGATGAAGAGCCCAATAAAATGAGGCAGGTTGGTGTTAACTTCGGTTCAAAAGATGACCCAATTGAGAACGGTGTAGATTTCACGTTCAGAACCAAAAAGTTATTGGATGGTTCTCACAAGCCTAGTCCATTTACGATTCGGGATCATCTGAGCGAGATCCAAACTGGAAAAGCTTCTATACTCAGATATGCATATGAGACGAAAAGACGCAGTTCTTATCACTATGGGTCAAGCGCGAACAGACAGGTCTTTACTGTCTACTCACAGTTCCAGAAAGAAGGATTTGACCACGAAAATGCGTCAAATAAATTCGAGGATTGTGATTTTTCCATCGATGGTGATATGGTGATGTTTTATATCCCATTGCCAAAATATATATATCTGGCTAAAGAGGAATTTGAAGAGATCACACCGACAATCAATGGTTCTGAATCTGTTGTCATAGGTGAAAGAGTATATCAAGCTATCTCGGGTTCCGATGAACCAGAGGAAGTTACTTTCAAAATAATGAGGGACTCTGATGGAAATGCATCTATATCAACAGTTGGTGAAACACGAGAGGCTGTCCAGAACATGTTCTTCCATATGTCGATAGATCATATAAAGCAGACTCTAATTGAAGTTGATGGTGTAAAAACCTTCAGAATCAGGGACTTGTTCGAGGCTGGAACAGAAAGAGAATATATCGAGTTCAAGGTTGGTGACGAGATTATGATGACCGCTGATTGGAATCCAACATCAGAACAAAAGCCTTCTATCAAAAAGATATTAGACTTTTTCACAGTCGAGGACAGAATGCCAAATGAACTGGAAACTTCTCATCAGGCTGTTGATGACCACGTTCTTTCTGGAATGGTCGATGCACACGCTGGAGTGATAACCAATCGATATAAAAGATATGCAGAGGCTCTCGGACGCGAAGATATAGCAAATGGAATCAAGGCAAATCGAGGAGTATTGTATGTTGTTGTGGATGATGGAACTGAAAAACTGAAGATCCATCCCATGATAGACAGCATGGGCCAACACTTCTTGAATGGTATTACACACGTCAAGAAGCAGGTTGGGGATCTGAAGATTGGTGACTTCATCAAGGCAAACGTTGCCAGGATACCATACTTTGCTAAGAAGGACGTCGATCAAATCGCTGCCTTTATAGAGATCAATGGTCGTGATATAGCGATCCTTAACAACGGGTTGACGATGTGGTGTGATATAATAGAGTCTCACTTCAAAGTTTTCCATAGAGACAAACTGACAGAATCCAAGATAGAATTCTATGAGGGGAAAATCAGAGAACCTAACATGGGAGAGTTTATGCTCATGTACGGTGATATGTATGTTGGAAAGTTGGGTCTGGCTGTCCTAACTCCTGATGAATGTGATGCAGTAGAGTCAGATTTCAGGGAAGAAAAAATGAAATATCTATATCAAGACAGCATAAAGGATCTTCCAACAACTATCAACATGACGAGGGATGATTACGATGAAGGAATCGAGCAAAACGGTGGAAGTTGTCATTTTCATACACTCGGCGGTTTTAACTCAAACAACTTGCTGAATCTAAGGTATGATATCTCCCGTTCGACTTTCAGATGCCTTTATGGTAAAATTCTTGGTGGATCGGTTAGCACAGGCCATATAGCCCAGATTGGAATAGACAAAAAGCAATACGATCTATGTTACGCTTTATACAATCGCTCTTTGAGCAATGGTGCTGCTTATCTGCCTATGCGTGAGTGCTTTTACGATCCGATGGTAGGATATAGATATTACAGTTCGCCATTTAGGACTGACCAAATCTGGTCCAAGTTAAACAACTTTGAAGCTACGTTGGCCACTTTTCCGACACCACGTGTTCTTAAAAACATGACCAGGAAAAAGGATACGTACACAGTCTTCAAGTTCATGGGTCCACAAAATCGATTCTATAATAGAGTTGATAGAAATGATTTGTCTGCTGTGAGGTCAGGCCATCGTTTGTCTATAAAGAATGACGAGCCCATATACAACATTACAAGTGATGACATCTTTCCCGAGGTTGAGATCGAAGCTGATATCGATGTCACCGACCTCGTGACTGATTAACCGATAACCGATGGGGGTTGTGGCCCCCATCATAACCTTGAGAGGTAATATGATACCAGTTTATTATTTCGATAAGTTGCCAGAAAAGCTTCCTGAAGATGATGCGTGTTACATCGTTTCGAAGCATATATATTTAAAAAAGAGATCTGGTTTGATTGACTCGATGGTTCAAGTTGAATCCATCGATATGGGTTCCGTGCTTCCAGAATATGCTCGAATGAACCTACCAAAGATCAAAGCCAAGGTGATTGGTAAAGTATTTGGATTCTTTAGGATGGTTTATGGGAGATATTCGAGTGAGGCTGGAGTAATTCTGAATCTACATACACATCCGCAAAAAGAGAATTTGAAGAGGATCGATTTTACAGTTCCTCATCAGAGGGTGAGTGGTGGAGGATGTAAATACCAGATCGTCGTCGATCCAAGTTATGTGAACTGTGGGACCATTCACAGTCACTCGAACTTTGGAGCTTTTCACTCTGGCACCGATGTAAACGATGAAAGATATTTTGATGGATTGCATATCACAATCGGTCACAATGACAGTGACGTCAAATCCATTTCTGCTTGCATTGTGGTAAATGGAAAGAGGATCAAGGTTAATCCTCTGGACTATATCGAAGGAATAAAACGAGTCGAAGGCCCAACTCGTAGCAAGGATGATTTCTATGCTCTGATCGATCCATCTCTGGCAGTAGAGGACACAAAGCATCTTGAGTTTGTGACTCCACAATATGTAAGGCCAATGACATCAACTGGATACGTGTCACCAGCAGCTGCTAAAAATCAGCAAAAGATATTTGATTGGGAGGCGTGGAAAAAAGATGTCCCCCCTACACTGGAACGCACAGTGCCTTGCAAAGAATGCATCTTCAAAGAGATAAAACTCGACGAACTAGAAGACATCGTATTTTTCGATTCAGATGAAGACGATGATCTCTTATTGGAAGAGGAATTCGGTGAAGAAGATCGAAAGCTATTTGAAGGTATGAGCAGTGATCCACTTTTCAAAGTGGGAGAAGTTGATGAAGATGGAGTAAAAAGGAAAAATCGTCGATTAACATTTGATGACTTTGAACGTGAAAAAGCTAAACGGCTTCAAAAGTCAATCAAGTGTTCATGTGGAACAACATTTTTCCTCGATGATCCTGAAAAGGAAAATCAATGTCCATCATGTGAAAAAAGACATCCAGCTCAAAGGTTCACCTATATGGATTACATAACAATGAAAGAAGAGGAAGCAAGGTTAGAAAAATGAAGGGTGACACCAATATCAAAATAATCGGTCTCGGCGGTATTGGATCTTGGCTTCTGCCGATGATAACAAGATATGCCAGATTCACAATGCTGCAAAATAAAAAGATTACAATCACCTGTGTCGACGGTGACGCATATGATTCGCTCAATCGACCAAGGCAGAACTTTGAAAACTTGGGAAACAAAGCTCGAATAAAAATGTTGGAAATGTTAGAAGAGTATGCTAAGTATGTTCCAGCAGGTTTCAAACTTGAAACCTTTGCCTTCGATTGTGTTGAGGATTACGTGACTGAGGATAACATCAGTACAATTATATTAGATGGTGATGTGATATTCTTATGCGTCGACAATCACAGGACAAGATCATTTGTTTCAAAATATTGTCGTGAACTTGACAATATTATATTGATTTCAGGAGGGAATGACATTACTGTAGGTAACGTACAGACTTTTCAAAAGAAAGAGGGTGTAGAGATTACAGCCGACCTGTGCGCGTACCATCCAGAAATCGACAACCCCCGCGATAAGGCACCATATGAGAAGTCGTGTGAAGAATTGCAAGAATCGGAACCCCAACTGATTTTTACAAACATTATGGTTGCTAGCCTTATGTGTTGTGCCTATTACAATTTGTTGACTGGAAAGATCAGTATAGAAAATCAAATGGGCGAAGCCTATTTTGACATTGAAAAGATGCAGTGCAATGCACACATCAGAAAACCAAAATCTAATTAAGGAGAGTGTTACAATGGAAAAAAAGTACACCTGGACTGAATTGAATGAGATGAACGTTGATAGTCTTCGTCGTCTGGTCGTAGATCTCGGTGAAGAGAATCCCGAATTCGTCGGTATGAGCAAGAAGCAGAAACCTTTTCTGATTCAGGCTCTGTGGAACTACTTCATGTCCACTGGTCAGGCTTCCTTCGACGATGCAGTTGAGGACGTTGATGAGGACATGTTCAACGATCTGTCAGAAGATGATCTGGACAATGATGACTTCAACGATTTTCAAGAGCCAGATGACGAGTGGGATGAAGTCGAAGAGACTCTTCCAAACGGTATGGCTGAGGCCATGGGAAATCCCGCCAAGAAAGAAAGCAAGGTTCTTGATGGAGACATCCAGAATCTGGAATTCAAAGGTATGATTTCTCGCGGTGTTACAGCGTCTAACGTCACTGTCACCATCTCCTCGGGAAGTATGTCCAACAACTATCCTGTCGTTGGAAAGAGCATCTATGAGATTGAGAAGCTGTTGGGTCAGGTACTCAACGTCAATCCTTATGCTCGCATCGTTCTCGTCAATGGTGAGGAAGTCACCAACGATTACGTCATCCAAGAGGGTGATGTAGTCGAGTTCGTGAACGAGGCCTACGACAAAGGGTAATCGTTAATCGGTAATGGCCGTGGGGAGTCATCGTGGCTCCCCACACAAACCCAAAATTTAGAGAAAGGGGAATTTATGTGAATGAAAGAAAAACTTGGACTCGTTGGGGTCGGTTCACTTGGAGGTTTCCTTGCAAAAAAGTTACAATCCAAAGTTGATACCATTTACGCAGTTGACCCAGATATAGTAGAGGAGAGGAATCTTAGAAACTCGATCTACACAAAAGCAGATATAAACAAACCAAAAGTTTTGGCTCTTAAAGAAAAAGTTACCGAATGTATGTTCGTTCCCATAAAAGGAGATATTCGGGACACCAACCTACCAGAAGTTGACCACATTATAGACTGTCGTGATGTTGTCAGTCGTAACATCGACGCTGATGTAAAATTTACGATTGCTAACGAACGTCTCAGAGTAGATTGTACAAAACCTAATCCTAAAGAACCAGATAAGCACGGAAAATATGCGATTGAACTCGGCAGGAAGTTAGTTAGTCGAGCGGGGGGCTTGGCAAGGGATTTCCTTATGTCAAAGCAATTACAAGTGTTCAAAGATAACAATCAACGCATTTATCTTCCGATAGCTGAATTAGATGTTGACACTTTCATCGAAAAGCATCTCGATCAATATCAGGGTTGCAAGGATTTGAATTCTTTAGGAAATATAACGTGTGTGGAAGACGTCTTCTACTTTAATCCAAATTCGGGTGGTGCTTAAATGCCACATAGATTTAATGGATTTAAAGTTGGACCAGTAAATGACCTTTGGGTAAAGTTTGACAAAACCTACCTAAATGAAATTGGAAGACGATACTATAAATTCAGGTGTCATCTTGAACCCATTTGGTGTGTATCGGATAATATAGTCTATAAAATGGAATACAAAGACCAGACTTATAGCATTTCAGAATTTACGGTCATGTCGGATAAAAGCGGGAAGTATATTCATTCCGTCCGATTGGGAGATCAGATCCACCCACATAAGGACCCTAGAAATGGATTTTTATGTATAGGGGATTTTAAAGGTAAATTATTACATCCAGAAACAGTTAAACAAATGATTTTGTGCTGCATGTTAAAGTATAACGAAACAGATTGTTTCTGCGTACCAGACATTCGTATAGCATACAAGAATCAATGGAGGGAATTAAATGCCGAATATCTTGAATTATAATAAATTTTGTGAGGACTTGAAGCCAATAACTTCGGTTAAGGTATTTAAAAAGAAGTTTTTCCACGCAGAAGGACTCTTTTCAGAACAGATCTTTGGCCCACTAAAAAATTATACTTGCCAATGTGGTACGTATTATGGTATATCCAAATCTGGTGGCCAATGCAAAGACTGCGGTGTTGATATCGTCAACAGTAATGAAAGGCGAAAACGGTTTGCCAAAATCGTATTGCCAATTCCCGTGGTCAATCCTCTGATGTATGATCTGATTGTATCTCTTGGTGGTAAGGCCATCAAAGATCCATTGGATAATCTGATGAAGAATGAAAAGAGCATCCTCTATGTAATTGGCGATGAAACGTTTGTCGTTCACGATGATGCAAAGATTCCGAAAACGGCAACGAAATATGAGAAGGCTGAAGCAATTCATTTCCTCGTTAAGAACTTTGCTGAAATGATGTACGAGGATGAGAAAGATGAGAATTGGAGAAAGATAGTTGAAAATGTGGATAATTTCCTGATTCGTGAAATCATCGTTCTTCCGCCAGATCTTCGTCCATCTACACAAAGCGGCTCCAAGCAGCTGATGGATAAGATCAATCGCTATTACATTCAGATTCTTACAAAGAAGGAAGTTATGCAAGCATCCCACCTTGAGGCTATAAGGGATAAAAGCATATACTATACTTATTTCAGAAACTTACAAAAGGATGTCAAAGAGTTACATGAAAAAATATTAGAGAAGCTCGCCAAAAAGGAGGGCTTGATAAGAGGAAATATTCTTGGGAAAAGAATTGATTTCTCTGGTAGAGCTGTCATTGTTCCAGAGCCATCGCTATCGCTCGACGAATGTGTGCTTCCATATAAAATGATTTTGGAAGTATTCAAACTGCAAGTGGCAAAAAGAATCATAGGTCTGGGTAAATTCAAGAAATTGCCAACAGCTCTCAACTTCATAAACAAATGTATCAAGTATAACCATCTGAATTTGCTAAATGTTTGTGAAGATATTGTAGAAGGTAAGGTATGCATACTCAACAGACAACCATCGTTACATCGTTTGGGCATGTTGGGTTTTAACATAAAGGTATCGAAGGACTCGGTTATCAAAGTACACCCACTGATCTGTGGTCCATTCAACGCGGACTTTGATGGAGATCAGATGGCCATGTATGTACCGTTGTCCGAAGACACGATTCAAGAAGTGAAGGACAAAATGTTTGTCACAAAGAATCTAATTAGTCCAGCAAATGAAGAGCTGACAACTCACCCAAGTCAGGATATTGTATTGGGAATCTATTACCTGACTTCTGGAAGATTTGATAACGATCAGTTCAACGGATTGGATCACTTCAACTCGTTGTTGCCAGAAGGCTTTCCAAAGGTAACCAAAACAGTCGATAAAAATTCTCTTATTGAGATCTTGGGAAAAGTTCAGACTGACTATCCAGAACACATCGTTCCAATTCTGGATATGGTTAAAAAGACTGGATTTCGCTACTCGACGCTATCGGGTTGCACACTATCACTAGATGATTTTCTGATGGATGACGTTGATACGATCAAAGAGCACATTTACAACACAGACGGTGATATTTATGAATCTTTGAGACGTTCGAGTTCCCAGGAAGTCATTGAATTTCTTAAAGAAAACTTCCATTATGCTGATCTGATTGAGTCTGGAGCCAGAGGTAGTTGGGATCAGGCTCGACAGTTGTGTTTGTCTCGTGGCTTCATCTCTAACTTCAGTGGTGAAATTCACGACAAGCCTATCGTCAATAACCTGACAGACGGTCTAACACCAGTCGAGTTTTTCGATTCGACCTATGGATGTCGTAAGGGTCTGCTCGATACAGCATTAAACACAGGCACATCTGGTTACCTTTCAAGGAAACTTATATTCACCTGTGCAAATCTACAGTTGGATGAGGTTGACAACTGTGGAACGAGTGATTGCCTGGAGGTAGAAGTGACAAACAAAAAGAAAGCTCTCTCGTTGGTGAACAGATGGCTTGAAGATGGTGTTCTAATCACAAAGGATAATTGTGAATTGTTTATAGGAAAGAAGATCAAAATTCGAAGTCCGATATACTGCTTGAATCCGAAGGTTTGCAAGACATGTTACGGGGAGTCACATAAGACACTGAAAAGCTCATTCATTGGAATCATAGCTGCTCAGACCCTCGGTGAGAAATCAACACAGCTGGTTTTGCGAACTTTCCATACATCTGGATCAGCGATTATCAAAAACAGCACAGACAAAAAAGATATGAAGCAAGAGGATATTATTGGAGATCTTTCTGCGGTATCCTCGATGCTCCATAGATTTAAAGATAGAGAAGCCGAAGACTTGGTGCATGACCTGTTCGATGTTTATGACAGGAATGTATATCACGTCCATTATGAATGTGTTGTTGCACAGCTAATGTGGGTTGGAATGAAGAAGTGGAGACTGCATCCAGAGAGAAACAAATATCAACCAAAATTTCACAGCATCCAGTCAGTGCCAGATCAAGAAAGTTGGATGCTTGCAATGTCATTTTCGAATCCACGAAAAAGCATTCTCAATGGAATTATCAATTCTGGTCACTATTCTGGAATAATGGATAAAATCTTGAGAGGCGAAAAAGTTTAACTTTATCGAGGAGGATAACTAATTGAAAATCATAAACCCAACTTATCAGATTAAGGATGAAGAAAACAACATCTTTACGTTGAGAAAAAGAGATTACGAGCGTATGCTCCCTGTTATACAGGAAATAGTTCAGCCTGTCAGTGAAATCGGGTTTTCGATTGATAAAGTTGAGATAAAAGGCTCTCGAAACATAAAGGGTGAGCTCTCGAAAACTTTATATTCGATTCTTCTAATGAAGTTTTCGAAGGGCTCACACACTATCGAATTGAAGCTATATATCCCAAAACTGATAGACGACAACTACCTTTATATAAATGGAAGGAAGAAAACGCCGTTGTTTCAACTATTCGATGTCCCAATTGTCATGAGGGGTCAAACATTGAAGATGAGAACCAATGTTGGGACGATATTGGTTTATTCAACCAAGGAAAGTCCATACGTCATTTGTGGGTATCTGGGAAAGCGAGTTCCATTGGGTCTGTTGATGATGGCATTTTATGGTCCTGAAACAGTGAAAGCTATGTTTGCAGAAGACCTGGAGACCATCAAGAAACAGGATGAACCAGAGGATCATATCTATGATCGCTTGCTATTCGATATAAAAATGTACTTTGAAGAGTCCGTTGGATATACTCAGGACGAATTTATCAAAGAACTCGGAAGATACTATACAAAATACAACACAATTCCGAAAGGAAACGATATCATCTATTCTTTGGACTTGATTCCAAAGGTCGATATATTCACGCGAGAATTCTTGGAGACTGGTTCGGTACTCGAAGAAGTGATCATGGCGTTGAAGAGGGGAGAGGTTGATGACACCCTACTTCAGAACAAAAGAATTAGGTGCTTTGAGTATGTCATATACAGCAGTGTATGCAAAATAATCTTTGACATGTGCCTTAGCAATAGGGACATTCGAAAACCAAAATTTAGCACCAACACCAAACAACTGATTACAGCAAGCAACGTTTCTGAAATCGTTCAATTTGATTTCAGCATCAACCCGATAGATAAGCTGACCAAATTGAGTCGAGCCAGCTTGCTCGGTCCAGGTGGTTTCAAAAGGGAAAACATTCCAAGACATCTGCGAGATATCTATCCTACAATGTTCGGTAGAATGTGTCCTGTGGATACGCCTGATCGCGAAAATTGCGGTGTTCTCCAGAATCTAATACCTAACGTACCACTGGATGAAAATATGCGTTTTACGGACGAATTTTGTGAGAAACAGCCAATTTCTATCCCCGTTTCTTTCACACCGTTCTGCGAACATGATGACCAAACCCGACTTCAGATGGCATCATCTCAGATGAGACAGGCGATCCTGTTGAAAGATTTTGACAAGCCATTAATCCAATCGGGTTGCGAACATCTATACACCAAATATACCGATTTCATCAAAGTGGCCAAGAAAGATGGTCAGGTAATATTTTCCAACAACCAGTACATGGTTGTATTGTATGATGATGAATCTGGTGAGGTCATCGACGTGTCGAGTCGAAAAATATACGTCCAAAACGTTGATATCATGAACACATATTTCAGAGAAGGTGATCGATTTAAAGCTGGTGATATCCTGGCTGAGAGTGATTACTGCAAAAATGGTGACATTGTATTTGGTCGAAACCTATTGACTGGAATCATGATTCATTACGGATATAACTATGAGGACGGAATTGTTATCTCTGATCGATTGGAGGATAAAATAATGACGTCAGTTCATTTCGTCGACCTTTCATTCTCCATGAAACCAGATAGAGTACTGATGGATAGGCTGGGAAGACATGATGCATACGAACCACTCCCAACTCCAAATACGTATATACAAATTGGAGAAACCTATGCTAAGATGCAAAAGCTTACATCGGACGATCCATTTTCAGCATTCCACGAGCCTACAATATTGGAGACACCCAAGAAGGTTCTAATAACCGATGTGAAGATATACGCAAACGAATGGAACCAAGAGGTTCCTATATTTAAGGAATGGATTGAAAAGGTATTGAAAGACCAGCAGGACAGTGAGGATAAGCTTAGAAAAATTGTTGAAGAAAAGTTGCCAGACAATGTATCCTCAGACTTCATCAAAGACCATCTTCATATGAAAAATGTTGGAAAGTTCAAAATGAAGAAAGAGAAAATTGATGGAATCCATATAGAGATGTACGGTCTTCAAATGAAACCTATCAAAGTTGGTGATAAGATAGGAAATCGCCATGGAAACAAGGGTGTTATATCCACCATATTGCCAGCAGAGAAAATGCCTCAGTTAGAGGATGGTCGTCATTTGGATGTTTGCCTGAATCCTTTGGGTATTATATCTCGAATGAACATAGGCCAGTTGTATGAACTGCACTTGGGAATGGCTGTAAACGATCTGAAAACACATGCATTACAGATGTTGGAAGCTGGTGATAAGGCTGCTCTTAGAGATTACTTTATCGAGTTCATTAGAATACTCGATAAAACTGAAGGTGGGTGGTACTTGGATCAATTCGTTGACCAACTCCCAGATGAAATCGATGAAGAGTTTATCAAGGAATTCAGTGTAATCCAGCCCCCATTTGAAAGTATCAAAGTTGAAGATCTCAAAAAGGCAATGGAATACACCAACACGCAGTTCAAATATAACCTATTCGATCCACCATCACAAGAGAATGTGAATAAGCCAGTAGCTGTCGGTTTCATGTATTTCTTCCGTATGACCCACATTGCTGACGACAAGTTGGCAGCTCGGGGTATCGGATCATATGCAAAGAGAACCATGCAGCCTCTTGGTGGAAGGAAAAACAAGGGTGGTCAGAGATGTGGAGAGATGGAGACGGCCTGTTTCATCGGTCACGATGCCATGAAGAACCTCTACGAAATGTTCACCTTAAAGTCTGATTGTTTCGACACGAAAAACAGTTACATCAAAGGTCTGATTGATCCGAAGCATATTATCGATACTGATATCGAAGATCCTATGCCAGAATCGGTTAGACTCCTGAATTCTTATCTTACTGTTCTGGGTGTCGATCATCAAGGAGTAATTTATGGCTGATTTACCCGATATCCAAAACACGATACCAAACATTCGTGCACCAATAAATCGGGTAGGCGTTAGTGATATCGAACTCCCATTCATTCTTCTGTTGAGGGATGGGAGTTCGGGTCATATTCAAGTAAATGCCAAGACCGAAATGATGTGTTGGTTAAGCGAAGATATAAGAGGCGTATCAATGTCAAGGTTTCTCAGAACTTTGAAACCATTCTTGAGACAGCCTCTAAAAAGAACCACGATGGAAGCTATTCTGAAGAAATTCCTGGAGGTTCACGATACTGCAAAAGTTTCACTGAAACTGAATTTCAAAATACCAGTCATAAAGAGATCTCCGATCTCAGATAATGAGTTCCCACAATTTTATGACTGTAGCTTTAAATGCATATACACAAATGCAGTATTTAAATTCTACGAAAGTATAAGGGTACAATATGCAGCATATTGCCCATGTTCAGCTGCTTTATCTGGATATGGTCGAAATGGATATCCACACAGCCAAAGAGCGTTTGCTGACATATTAGTTAGGACAAACCCGCGTGAATACGTATGGCTCGAAGATCTCATTGATTTAGTTGAGGATTCTATAAAGGTTGTCCCATATCCAATCATCAAAAGACCAGATGAAAAATGGATCTCGGGAATGGCCAAATCATATCCTCTGTTTGTAGAGGATGCAATCCGATACATTATGAGAGCCATTGAAGAAAAGAGAGGTATATTAGACTGGTTTGTAAAATGTACCCATGAAGAATCTATACATCCATCGAATGCTGTCGCCGTAGCCTGGAAAGGTGTACAAGGCGGCTTTGATGAGACTACCTATATTTAGGAGGAAGATTTATGGAAAGCCAAGACTTTCGACGTGTGTTTGACGACTTTACCCCCGAAGGAGCAGACGACATTGAGAACCTGGACCTTATAACCAAAAAGGATGATTTTCCACAGGCTTCTGAATGTCCACCTGAAGACCTCGAATCGTCAGTCGAGGTAGAAGAAACAGAACATCAGTTCAGCATTATAACATTTGCAGATTGGTTTTCCAAATATTCAACGAGAGTCAGCTCCGTCAGATCAGTCGTTTTAAAGATGAGCGGAGTCGACCCAAAAGAATCAATCGTTGTGACTATACCAAACGATCAAGGAAAACAATATCAAGGCAATGATAAGAGACATTTGAGACTCATAGAAAACGCCAATATCATTCCAGTAATCGACGCTGATCCAATTGACATGTTTGTGTATAACAACGGTTATCAAATATTGTACTCAATCGGGGGTGGTACATATTTGAAAGGTTACAGCGTCAGGAAAAAATTTATTGTAAATATTTGCAAAGATGTGTTAGAATATACGATACCGATTGGTCAATTTATTGTCAAACGCGGTGATACAGAATGCAAATTTAAAAGTTACAATTTATCGGATGTCATTGAACGAAGGATAATGCACAATGTGTTGGATATGGAAAAGTTGGCCATACTCTATCATCAAAGCAAAAAGTTCGAATTCAACGATTTCAATGGCTTACTCAAGTGTCTTACAGAACGACAAGGCGGAATTAAAGATGTTCAGCATCAGCTGGAGATAGATACCGCCATACAACAACTATGCTTGGATGGTGTGGAATATGAAACTTAATTCAGATCGTCTTGTGTTGAGAGATGTCTTTTCTTACGATATCGAAGCGTGTCATTATAATCTCCTAACCAAATTTGGATACAACATGTCTGAGATCAATCAATACGACAAGACCGAAAGGAATATCCAAATAGGTAAAATCATGAGAGATAATGAGACCATCAAAACTCGATTACGAGAAACCACCGCCAGAATTATCGATGATTATATCAAATTCAACCAACTTGATGAAAGCGATATCATAATAAGACAGTATGACGGAATAATCACAACCAAAAGGTTAGTGGAAACTGAAAAGAGTGTTCTCCCCATAGCCCTACAAAATCGATTTGATATTGTTTTGATTTCAATAGAAAGGGGAAAATACATTGCTTTCGATAATTTGAGAGGTAAAGTGAAGGTTAAGGGTGTTCCAAACCTTTACGATGGAATCAAAACATATTATCAAAAACTAGTTCGAATCGTTGATATCGAAAACAAATCCAGAGTTTTAGACAACCTGGAAAAACTAAAACAGACCTTCCACAAAGAGGAAGACTTGTCTGTATTCGCAATCCCTGCCAATGATGAAGAAGTTGAAATGATTTTTAAATCATTTGGTCAAATCAGAGTTAAAAGGAACACATTGTATTATATGTCGGATGACGAGATAGATAAAAACTTTTACTATGATTTTTATCTGCATTCGTTCATCCAGTCTGTTATCTTAGAAATTCTATCCTAGGAGGATGTCTATGACTTCAAAATTTGAAGAAGCAGCATCGAACATGGGACTTGATTGTACTCACGCCAATCGAGGGTTCTATTCTTACAGTGACCGATTTGGTGAGGTTGTTTATAGAACTCTGGCAACACAATCAGTTCAATCACATGATTTAAGCTGCGATCTAGAAAACTTAGCTAACCTCATGGATGACGATGACGAGGCTGATACCTTTGAACATGAGACTGACGGATTTATTGCACCGCATATTGCAATATTCACGAAAAAGCCCGATTGGGAAAAATTTCGTTATTGTAGATGCATCAGTCACGTTTATAAATTCCAAGGTCACGATGTCGTCACCGAAAAGGTTAAAGAAAGCCTTAGAGGTTTGTCAGAGGGAGTTGAGGACAATGTACTGTATGATGAGGGTCCATACCTTTCACCAGACATGTGCGTTCTTCGAAACTATATAGCGATAATGAACCGTGAGCATCCACATGCCAGTGGAAACGTTTACCCGACTCTAATCGTTGGAAACAGCTACGATGGTTCGAGAGCAGCTACGGTGCAATTCGGACTTAGTGTTCGTGGTGAAAATAATTACCGCTCGAACATGGCTTTTGAATTGGGTAAGATGAGAATGGTTCATTCACAATATTCCTCTACAACTCTAACATATGGAATCGGCAATTATATCGGTGCCTTCACAGAAGGAATCGCTGATCTAATTGACCAGAATATGGCAGTTGTGTTAAACGAGGATAATATTTACGCAACCCTGGAAGCTATCGATAAGCTTTCAGAAAAGAAGAGAAATGCTCTGCAAGAGTATTTGGATGAGGTTCGGGAAAATGGAACCCTCAATAACTGGCAATTCTTTCTGGCCATACTGAGGTATTCGTGCCTACAAACCAACCTTAACCTGAAGAAATTGTTAGAGAATGTTGCCGAAAGTGTATTGGTGTTACCAGCGCAAATGACAGATATGCTGGAAGCTCAACAGCAGCAACCAACAACATAAGGCGGGGGGAGAAGATGGGGGAGCTTCGTGCTCCCCTTTCTTCTTTTTTTTGGGAACAAAATATAAATAATATGAGGAGTGCGACAATATGCCTGGAACAGAAGAAAGATCAACTTATTGGAATCCATCGCGAAACTATGAAGTGAGCTGTAAGGTTGGTAAGGTAGATCTAACAAACGACTTGGTTCAGATGTCTATCATATCTTCTGTAGAAACACCGTATAGAACATATGTCCTTGATTTATTTCTTGATCCAGACGATATGGTTCTTGAAAAGATATACGGCCAAACACCAATTAAACTCAGTATAAAGACTTATGGAACATCGGAAAATATTCCACATGAGATCATTCAAACAAATCTGATGGCCCTAGGAACCAAGTATGATCTATTGATGAAGGACACTGATCCACAAATTCCCGATAAAATTAGATCAGCAACTAGAATCCGAGCTATTCCAATTGAGGGTTATCGAACAATGACATCATTTGTAAATGGTGTTTATTTAGAATCGAAGTTAAGCACTATTGTTTCTAGTTTGGTTAGTCAGGCGGGTGGATCTTTAAATTATGATTCAGAAGGAGCGAATGAAAATATATATGATCAAATTGTTGTTCCACCAGCACCATTGTATAAGGCATTAAAATACTTAGATAGAACTTTTGGATTTTTCAACGGATTAGCTGGCATTTATTCATCTTCAACACAGATTCAGAGAAAATCCAATTCTGCTATTGTTGCAAATATAAAACCAACTGTTTTTATAAGAAATATGACAGCGGAAAAGAACCGTTCAAATATTATAGTAACGCAGCTGTCAACCGACAACCGTAATCAGGAAGATCTTTTAAATATTTATGACGGAAAAACATTTTATACCTACAATCCAGTTGAGACTGAATATACTGGAAATACGATATTTTCATTGTATGGAAATAAAATGAAACATGTTGTAAAACCTAAAGACGAACTTTTTAGAACAATTGAATTGGATACTTCCGATTTTGCAAACGAATATGGAATAACGACAAAGAAAGGTCAGGTTATCTTTAGCCAATTAGGTCAGGAAAGTAGAACAAGCTTTTTCAAAGATCATACAGGATACAATGATGTTGAAACACATATTCGAGCGATTCACTCAAAATACTTTGCTCAGATGTCATTATTAAAAATTCATCTGGAGAAATGGTTGCTCCTTGAAAAATTAATAGATGTGGGAAAGGGAGCTATATTTAGGTCGAACATTCAAGATGTTAGAGATTTGACTGGAAATTATGTTATGAAATTTTCTCTTACTCATTTCATAAGAGCAGATAGAGATTGGGAATGTGGTGTCACTCTACATCTGATCAGGACAAATAGAATTACTTAGAACAAAAGTATATACAGGGGCTCTGGAGGTTTAAAACTATATGGATATGATAGTCGACGCTATCGACTTCGACGTTCAAACAAAGGACGCCATAATCGATAAAAAAATAGAAAAAGAAAAACCAAAGCACCTCAAGCACTCTGCGAAAAAATATGTACTAGAATACCTCCGCTGCAAAAAGAGTTTTGAATATTTCGTTACCCACCACATCCTTTTAGAGCTTCCAGGTGGTGACGAAATCATGAATCCATATAGAAAACAATTAGAGTTCATCGACTTAATTGAAAGAAGAAAACATGCCTTGTTGTTAAAGAGTCGACAAACTGGATTCTCAACCATCATCCAAGCCTACACAGCATGGCTATGCACTTTCCACGATAACGTTGTTGTTGGAATCATCTCGAAGGATGGAGCCGAAGCAACAGACTTTGCAAGAATGGTTCGTGGAATGATCGAAAAACTTCCGAACTACATGAAACCTAAGAAGGGAGCTTTGGGTAGAGGTTTTGCTAAAAAGACTGAAAGATCATTCATTATGACCAATGGAAGCAAGGTATTTGTTGCAACCGTTAACCCAAAGGCCCCAAACAAGACCCTTCGTGGTAAGGCTATCACATTTTTAATTGTAGATGAGGCTGCATTCGTTGATTACGTCGATGACGCCTGGACTAGTATTGTACCAGCTTTATCAACCAATCAAAAGCTGGCCAAGAAGAAGGGAGTTCCATATGGTACTGTTATCGTTTCAACTCCTAATAAAACAGTCGGTCCTGGAAAGTGGTATTTCAACAAATACCTCAGAGCAATTTCTGGAGAGGGATTGTTTGCACCATTTGTTGTTCACTGGAAGATGATCGACGAGCTTGCCAACGATCCAGATTGGTATAGCACACAATGTGAAATGTTTGATAACGATCACAAAAAGATTGCTCAAGAGCTTGAGCTCAAATTCTTGCCAGCGGATGGGGCCTTCTTTGAATCAGAAACCCTGGAAAAAGTTCAAAATAGTGTACAAAAACCAATGGAGAAACTAAGACTTTTCAATGGGGAGGCTTGGTGTTTCCAACAACCAAAGAGAGACACTCATTATATAATGGGAGTCGATACAGCACCAGAACATGGTGAAGACAAATCTGCTATTACAATCTGGGATTATGAATCCATGGATCAGGTTTGGGAATATCGCGGTAAACTTAAGGTTATGGAGTTTATCGAAGTTGTAAAAGCAGCCGCATCGCTCTACGAGGGTACAATCGTTGTAGAATCAAACTCATATGGTAATCAGGTACTTGAACATATTAATAATTCACAGTATGCATCAAACCTTTACAAGGAGAAACGGGGCGAGAAAACTTGGGTTCCTGGATTATCAAATACATCGAAAACCAGACCTCTAATGATAGATGCATTGTATTCTTACGTTACACAGTATCCAGAATCAATCAAATCAGAAAGGTTGGCTCTGGAATTGACATCTCTTGTAAGTAAGACGAATGGAAGGATCGAAGCAGACACTGGATGTCATGACGATATCGCAATCTCAGCATCACTTTGTTATTACGTTAGAAAATATGATCCACCACTATTGATAGGAAAGAGTTCAGCAGAGGTCGTTCAAGACCTAGAGGATATCATTGGTATGAATATGGGAGGATCGCCATTAACCAGTGCTGGTGCTAAAGAAGATAAGGGAATGGATAATTTAAATGCAGAAATACTGAAAAGAATAAAATCTGGATTGGGTTCAGATGAATCACAGGAATCATTCTTCAGTGTTTTAGATATGTTAGATCGAGGATAAAATATGGATAACCAAAAAACACTTCAGGAACTATGGGTTCTACCCCGTAATATGAAAACATTGCCATATAAATTTCATGGAAGGGCTCTATACTCATCTGATAAATTGAAGCTTAAGTTTTTTGAGGCAATGTTGAAAACAGATTGGGGAAAGTATCATGCGAAAAATTTTCAGAGACTTATAAAGAAAAATTATATAGTTCCGACATTAATGGTTCATGGGATTCGTGACTTTCTAAAAAGGAAGTTTAAGTCTGAAGATAAGATTGAGGGAAGAGATTGGACCAAGGATGTACAAGGAGTGTATTCATCAGAACATGAGAAAGTTTTTGTTTTTATTGATAATGAGTCATCATGGTATGGTCATGCATCAAATAAGATTTTGGTCAAAACAACACTTCATGAAACAATGC
>JAAUYL010051992.1_pt1 | contig 22408 bp, 19 predicted proteins | sample 7278011 | NCBI WGS metagenome assembly JAAUYL01 (sample SAMN14350225, study PRJNA611818) | marine sediment metagenome | isolation source: surface marine sediment (1.8m) | place: French Polynesia: Moorea | collected 2018-08
ATTTTATCGACCTGTTACTAATATTAATTGCTATATTATAGCGTGGGTTGGCATTCATCCCGACGCTCCCCTACGGGAGAGCGCGGGTCTTCTGCCAACATTAGATAAATGTTAAATTCTGTAGCAATTTGCTTATTTATACTATAATCTTGGCTTAAAATATATACACCAGATGGGATATCCCTGGAGGTGTAATTATGTTAGTTATTTTAATGGAAAATCAGCTTGTTGATCCTCAACGAGTTTGTCAAGGTTGTTTATTAGCTAATCAAAGTGGTCAACCCCGTTGGAAAGGTGGTCAACTACGTTGTGGTCATCCAGTTCCTAAATTAGCAGATACTCAACCAGATCAGTATGAGTGTGAAATGGGTTTTCGTATTGCCAGTATAGAATAATTAGTTTTGATTTGATTAATTAAAATTTGGAGTTTTTTCAGAGTGACAAATATGATTCTCATCGCTCAGCACTTATCTACTAAATAACCAATAATTTTGGTCTAAAGCCTTGCCCTTTTAGGCTTACTTTTGCTATTAAATAGAAAGTCCAAAAAAAAGACCAAACCTTTGAGTTAGAATCCCCATTAGGGGAATATAAATAAAGATTTTAAGGCTAATTAGTGAGCTGATGTCTGCCAGTTGCTAATACTGGGAGAAACTAAGCTAGGAAAATTAACAAAGTACCACTATTCAATAAAAAAATTATTGATCGATAGTATGGTTGGGCATCATAAAATTGAGGCTAACCACCTAAACGACTTAGGAAAGCCCTGTCTCTGGCTAACTTTTGCTAGAGCAGAGGTAGTTAAGCACTCTGAAAGAATCCATAATCTCTATACTAGATACTAGAGTCTAGGAGAATCCATTGACTAGAGGGATTCTAATATGTTAATGCGCTATCCTGAATTTATATGTGTTTATATCTCACTAAATTCAGGAGTATTTTACAATGACTTGGCGCGGTTCCACAACAGTTCAAGACCGAATTTTTGCTTGTTTACCCTACCTATTACCTTTGCTGGATGGATTAGTGTATGGAAGATACTTATTTCAACAGTTTCCTCCTCTAAAACTAATTTTAATCCCTCTTGCACCTTTGTTACAGATTTACCGAGGTATACCTTTCCTTGGCTTAATAGTTTTCTTTGCTCTGTTTTTACTGGTAGTGAGAAATAATAATATATCTCATTTTATTCGTTTTAATACGATGCAGGCAATTTTGTTGGACATTGTTTTAATTTTGTGTGGTCTGATTCTATCAATACTAGGGGGGACTTTAGGAGGATTTATTCTGGAAACTCTTTCTAATATGATATTCCTGGGAATTTTAGCTTCATTTATTTATACAGTAGTTCAGTCAGCAATGGGGCGTTACGCAGAAATACCCACTATTTCTGATGCTGTTTATATGCAAGTCCGCTAAAGATTTTTGAGACTAGCACTAGGATGTTTAGCCAAAATTTTGTATGATAGAAGATCCTTGCTTCTTCTAATTCTAAGTTTTAGCAGAAGCCATGTAGTCCAAAAGGAGATTATTTCTATGAGACCATTCATTTACGAAACAATGTATATCCTGCGTCCCGATCTAACTGAAGAACAAGTAGAGCAGGCAATTACAAAATATAAGGATATGTTGCAGGAACAGGGAGCTTACGATCTAGAAATTCAACATCGTGGTAAACGTCGTTTAGCTTATGAGATAAACGATCATCGTGAAGGTACATATATTCAGATGAACTATCAAGGTCCCCCTACTCAAATAGCAGTGTTGGAAAAGGCAATGCGTTTAAGTGAAGAAGTTATTCGTTACTTAACCATTAAACAGGAAGTACCCAAAATTAGCAAAACAGATGCTCAAAATTCATCAGAACCAGTAGCAGCGTCAGTAGAATAGTAATATCTTAAGGTTTAAGAGTTTTTGCTTAACTCAAAAATCTAGGGCAAACCCATCTTATTTTGAAGTGCTGACTAGGCTTAGATGTGATGTTTTTGAGTATCTATACTGATCAGATACTATCCATCTTAATTCCAAAGAGTTCCATAATTTTAGATGTGTTTGCCCAGCTCAAAAATCAAAGTAACATTGGGAATTAGGGGGGATTTCTCCCCACTTCCCGTAATTTATAATTACCCTAATAAGTATATAGAGGGTACAGTATTTTTGACATATTCCCGACGTTGCCCTGAAGCGATAGAGTAGGATTATTCAGTCAGGGAAAACTAACCGCAGTTGTGACCGAGGTGATGTCCTCCCCCTGTGTTGACGCCGATCATAATCAAATACCTCCTACTTGTCAAGGGGAGCCAAATGTTTTATTTGTAGAGGTATCCGACTGTTGACCCTTGCCTTACCATCCCTCCACTCCTTTTTAAGAGAGCGGGGGTTTCCGTCAAAGAAGTTAAAAAAGTTAAATTATATATATTAAAGAACTACTGAATAGCTAGGAGCAAAACTACAGTGAATCAGATGCAAAAGTTAAATTCCCAACAACTTCAAGTTGAAGTATCTCGTCTTAACGAAGAATTACAAATGCGAGACCAATTAATTCAACAATTGTCTCAAGAACTTTTTCGCTTGGTTAAAGGAAATACAAGTATTGTACCAACATCTGCTGTTCCTGAAGGTTACCAGTCTCAAATGCAAAGTTTAAAAGAACAGCTAAACGAAGTTGAACAACAAGTAACTTTTTATCAAGAACAAATTTCTGAACGAGATGCAGAAATATATAATTTGCGTCATTCTGTACAAGAATTAACAGACCGCTCCCAAATGTTAGAACAAGTAGTACAAGAATTACCAGAAGTGTATCGTCAAAAATTTTCCGAGCGACTTTCAGAAGTGCTCGACAAAGTTGAAATGTTGCAGAAGGAAAACCGTCAACTTCATGCAGAGCTACAAAGTGTTAGTTATCGTCTAGCAGTTAGAAATCGTCGAGCTAATGGTCTTGACTTACCTGCTTTTGGCTCTGGTCAATCTGGTTCTTCTGTGGAAATGCCCACATTTGGCAATGCTTGATTTTAGTAAATATGCTTTGAGATTAATACAAATTTCTCTATCAGCATAAGTATAAACTTCAGCTTTGAAAATAGTATTTTGATAATTTTGAGTTTTTAGGAAATACTTATTAATTACAACCCAGAAAATCAGCTCAATTGCTATTAAAATTAGCATCTGAGCCGATTATCTAAGAGACTTCCAAATAAAAAATTATCTCATCAGCTATGAAAATAAGGGATTAGGGATTAGGGAGTAGGGAGTAGGGAGTAGGGAAGAAATTGAAAAAGTCAGGGAGTGGGGAGTAACAAGTTAACTATAGGAGTACAAAAATTGGGATAATTTATTTTCTGCTATTCCCTAATAAGTAATTAACTAAGCTGTTGCTAATTTTAAATCAGAGTCCGCAAAAATTTCATCAAGATTATTGAAAATTTGAAAAACTCTATCTAATTGAGTAATCTCAAAAGTCATTTTAACTGTGGGATTCAGGTTACAGAGCGCTAAACGATAACCATGCTCACGAGCTATTTTTAAACCAATAACTAATGCACTCAAACCAGAACTATCTATAAACTCTACATTTGCCATATCAATAATCCAAAGATTGCATTGTTTTTCTAGCAGAGATATAAATTGCTCCTTCATAGCATTTGCTCCGACCAAGTCTAAGCGGTGGTGCGGAATTAAAATAATATGTTTTTTGATATCAACAGTTTTCATAGGTATCACCATTAATTAAAAAGAAGAAGTTTAGTTTTTTCAGTTGACTCTAAAAAAAATGGGTGGCATAGAAAATTATTTCTATACCCTAATTATCAAACATCCAAAAATTTTGATTCTATTCCGGAAATTATACTAAATTCAGAGGAAGAGATTTCATAATATTTTGTGAAAATGAGAATTAAAACCATAAAATTTCAACTCGATAGAGTTTGCCATTCATTATATAAATGAAAATTTTTTATACTACACAATTAATGCTTATTGTCTAGTATAAAAACTTAAGGATGGAGTATTTATTTCTTATATAATGTTTCTCAGGCTAGTGAGAAACACTTGTAATCTTTTTTGTCTTTTACCTGTTACCTAATGACAGCTTGATAAATTTTTGCTATAAACTATAAATGAGTTAGATTTTTTAGCTAGAGTCACAAGTCAAGAGTCAGGAGTGAAAATAATATAGTTTAAATATCATTTATTAGAGTGAATATTCCCTTTTGATAAAATATCCATTACTACGCAAAATCTTTTAATTACCATGATTATTCGTCATATTCTTTTTTGAAATTGCTATCAAACCTAGAATTTTGTACCTAACCAGTATGGCAATTGCTATATAGAACCCATTTAGTAGATTTGCCAATATTTTAGAGGTTTTCATCAAGGTATACTACAGAAATAAAATCAGTATATTTAATTTTTTATAGATTACAAACCGGATAGTTGTGGTCTATTTTTAATGAAAAACTCTATAAATTTTTTCGTAGAAATCAGGAGGTAACTGGAGGCAAAACAGGAAAAAACTTGAAAAATATTTCCCATCTCCCTTATCTCTTTCCCAATATTCAAGATGATTTAAGTAACAAAGAAGTTCCCTCAATCTTAAACTACCTGACGGTAAAATATAAAAAAATGATAAATTTTATTAAGTAAGCTTAAAGGTTAGTATTTAATGTCTTTAGAATTTGTATCATTAGAAACAATTCAGTTCATAGCCCATAAATATGGTTATTTAGCCGTTTTCTTGGGAATAGCCTTAGAAAATGCAGGAATCCCTATACCTGGAGAAACTGTAACCATTGTGGGTGGGTTTCTTGCTGGTAGTGGAGAATTAACTTATTGGTATGTGTTGGGTTGTGCAATTATGGGAGCTGTATTCGGGGATAGTTGTGGATATTGGATTGGCAAGTATGGTGGTTGGCCATTTATGTTGAAGTTAGGCAGAATATTCCGGATTAAAGAAACAAAACTGATGGATGTGAAAAATCAGTTTAGTAAAAATGCAGCTAAGGCAGTATTTTTCGGTAGGTTTGTCACTTTATTACGAATTTTTGCTGGACCTTTAGCTGGAATTGCTGAAATGCCTTACTGGAAATTCTTATTATGTAATTTTGCTGGAGCAACTATTTGGGCATTGACAATGGTAAGTTTATCTTTTTTTGTCGGACAAGTTGTACCTCTAGAAAAATTAGTAAGCTGGGTTGCACAATTTGGTATAGTTGCTTTAATTTTAGTATTGGCTTGGATTTTGATTCCTATTCGCTTAGAGTCTCTGAAGAAAAGCAATCAAAATACAAGTTTGTAACTTAGGGTTTAATAAGGTAAACAAAAGAATTATTAAACTTACTGAAATTGTCTAGATACCTTCCTTAAAGTTTTCATCATTGTAATAAATGAATGGGAGAATTTAACCTCCCTTAAATCTGAAGAAAGCAATAAAAAGGTGGGGGCGATTTGAATTCTGTGTTCGCTTATAGATCAATTAACTAAGGATTTATATAGACCTTTTTCCGCAGCTTTGGTTAATAAACCAGGTGATATGTCAATGAAAAGTTAAATCCAGCAGGATTAACTTACACAAATCAAGCCAAACAAGATGAAAATGGGATATTTACCTAGTGGTCAATAGTCTAAGTCTGGGTTAAACAAATCTTGGCACTTATGCTCCCTTTGGTCAATTCTTTAATATACTAGGTGCTGTTGCCGAAAAAGCTTTTCATGTCGCGAAGCGAAATCCTAGACTTATAGAGTGTAGACCAAATTATACATCTCAATTACTTTCTGATCGTATCGGAAATTGTTTTTACAGATTGCAGTATCAGAGAATATAAGGTACTGGTTTCCATACTTGTCCAACATCTGTCTCATACATATCTGCCTAACTATCGTAGTTTTCAACTAACTCATCAAAATTTTGACTTGGCACAGATCCGCTTCAACCACTCGTTTACTTCTTGCTTAGACATTCTTTTCCTATTCGATATTCCATTAAATCAATGGTATACATTCTAGCTTGATGAAATCCCAAGATTTTGTGTTATTCCTAATTGGTAGAAATACTCAAACATTTTAGTTGGCTGTTAATTCACTAACTCAAGTTTTGAGATGTTTATGTCCCTCAAAGATTAATTGCTGCATTTAGCAAGGCCAATATTTTTATTAGTTGAGATTTATATTTGAAGATATAAATTTTGATACTAATGGCTCATCTTAAGATATACTAATATCATAAAATTTTTTTTTGTGGAAAAAAGGTAGGTTGATGTTATGGAATTAGCAATGCTATTGGCAAAATTGCCAGAAGCTTACTCAGTTTTTGATCCGTTAGTTGATGTTTTACCAGTAATTCCTGTTTTCTTCTTGTTGCTAGCTTTTGTATGGCAAGCAGCAGTAGGTTTCAGATAAAAATTAAATCTCTAAATATAGCTATTAGCTTCCTTTCTAATCTAAATTATTAGCAATATGCTGACATAATAATAATTGGGAAGCTGATAGCTACTAAGTTTGTTAGTTGTAAACAAGTAATGATTTTTGCTACCTACTTTCTGAAAATTTAAGGGATAAACAAACTAATATCCTTACATATTTAGGAATACCCTAAATTTTTCATCTAGAGATAATTTATTTCTCTAGATTGTCTATTTTGGTTGATTTTTGTTTTATTTCTTCTCCTTGCTTTAATGGTTTAAAGTAATATCAATTATCAAAATTGACTGGAGATTTAGTATAGGTTTATAGTCATCATAAAAGTCAATGTCAGGAGTACAAAAATAGAAATTTTTGAGTTGGTAGAGACCTTAATTGACAGGTTAGGAATATATATATTGTTGAATTATCTCTCTGGCTAATTTCGATAATTGGTACAAGCATTCAGCCAGAAAAATAAACAACAAATTTAGAAAGTAACTCCAGACAATTCTTTACTTTTGAAATTTCGAGATAGCCCAATGATTACTAAAATTAGCAAATCTGCTTTTCCCTATAATTTTTAATTTTCACTCACTATCTCAATACTCTCTTAGCTTGAAGATAATAAATAATGACTGAAAACTGACTTATGAATGGTTTCTATGACATATTAAGAACGATTAGCAATTGTATTTTGAAAAGCAGGTCTTTCAGAAATCCTTTTAATATATTCCAAAACACTAGGATAGGAACTTAAATCCAGCTTTAACATCATAGGAATATAAGCTAAAATTGAACCTACTGCTATATCTGCCACGTTTAATTCTTCACCCATTAAATAAGATTGAGTGTCAAAAATTTTATTCAATGGAGTTAATAAACGAGGAGTTTCCTTTTCACGAGTTGCTTCGATAAAAATTCCCGGTCCGAGAGTAGCATTAGCAAACAATACCCACTGAAAAATTTCAGCTTTCTTTTCTAAAGAATCAGGCATTTTGCCATATTTTTCTGCAACATATAACAAAATAGCACCTGACTCCCAAAGCTTAAATTCTCCATCCACAATAGCAGGTACTTTTCCCATCGCATTAATCTCTAAAAAATCTGCTTTGAGATGTTCTTCTGACTGCATATCAAGAGTAATAAATTCATAAGTAGCTTCTATTTCTTCAAGATACCAATGAACAATTGATGCCCGACTACGAGCACCCCCATAAAGTTTTAGCACAACTATATACCTAATCTTAGATAACTGTAATTTTTGCTAGTTGTAAGATATTGAATCAACTGGAAGATTAAAGAACTTTGTGAGTATATTCGTGTTGCTTCACATTGTCTTCTGAACTGACAATATTTTCTGCATTTAATATCCGCTTACGCTCTAGAGAATAGTTCAAATCATCACGACGACTTCCTAGAGGAACCAAAGATTTAACTTCAGGATGAATTTTATATGTGCGAGTAGCAGCGATCGCTCTCTCAGCAAAATTATCAGAGAATTGAGCTTCTGAAGGGAAATCTTGAGGTAATAAGGGTTTTTCTCCTGATAATACTTTTCCCAAAGTTGTGCCACAAGCTATTTGATAGGAAGTAGGGATTCCTTTAACAATAGCTTCGAGAGCTGCTGAGGGTATAGGTTCAACTACTTTTACTTGAGAGACTTCGCCATCTTCCTTGATAAAGCAAGTTGCTAAACCAATTACTAAATAGTCGTCAGTAGATAAATCTGGAGCATTGGGGTAAGCACTAATAGTTGTCATAGGCTATTGTAATTTTTAGTTCTTAGATACTAAGTCTTATTTTATCAACTCAAGGAACTAACTCCTCAAAAAAATTTCATCTTCAAATTGAAACTCCACAGAAATTATGTAAAAATGAATATTATTAAGTTAACATAGCCCATACTTTGACAAAAAATATCAGTGGTGGATTATGACTTTGTTTGGGGTATAGGTAGTAGGAACATCTTGCTCCCGTACTAGCAGGGTTAATTTCTTCTCACCAGATAAAAATTATCTCATCAGAAATTTCCTACATTTTGCCGAAGTTGCCTAAAGGAAAATATAAGGTTGTAAATATTCTCTGAAGACCAAGAATTAGTCCTACTTCCATACTAGGAGTATACTTATGCAATGGTGCGTTACGACGGATTGTTAAATATCTATCTTTCCCAGAGATTGATTTGAGCCGTCTAAGACACCCTACTGGACTAACACACCTTAAATGTTGCATTAGAAAAAAATGGTCAAGCCTTGCCAGAATAAGAATTATACGAAAAAAGCGCTCTGCACAGTTTTAGCTGCAGTCTACTACTAGACTTTCCCACTACTCCCTACTCCCTACTCCCTGCTCCCTCTTTTGTGTTGAGAATAAGTATCTAAATTTAAAGATACTAACTTATTATAAGCTGAGTCAATTACTCGCTTACCTCTCAAGGCACCAGTATTAGCACCAGGGCAAATATACTGTAAAGTTTCTGAAGAAAATCGGTCAATCAAAAATTTAACACTTTGAACCTGTCTAGGCAAATGAAAAGTCTTAGCAATACGCAACGGAACAGCTTCCCCCTGACTATTAGGTAATAAATGACGACCTGTAAATAATACCCCTCCATTCCCTGAGTAATATAGACAAGATGAACCAGGAGTATGACCAGGAGTCCAGAAAATATTAGTATGTGGACTCAAATTAAACTCCTGTTCAAAAGTAGTTACTTTTAACCCAGGCAACAAATAAGCTTCTTGTTCTTGAATTAGAATCTCACATTTGAAAGATGCTTGAATTTCCTTTGCCTTGCCAATAGCACTACGATGGGTAATATACAACCACTTTACTCCTCCGTGTTCCATGAGAAATTTTAGGTTTGTTTCATTATCGGCAGGACAATCAATCAGAATGTTCGTCTGATTCTCTACAATAAAATAAGAAGTTCCTCCTAAAGTATCTCGGTTTGGCGAAAAAGCGAAAATATTTTCCAGGACAAATTGGGGAGGTTTGGAGACAAAAGGCTGTTGTGTCAAGGCAGTATTTTTACTTAATTAGAAATAGACAGAACTTAGTAAACTATTATGGTCTTTTTATTAATTCTATTAGGAGTTATTACATACTTCATATTACAGAGCAGTGTCAGCAAAATTACTCGCACTCCTATATGGATATTATGGCTAGTAATGATGACACCTGCTTTAATATGGACGAGTTGGATGTTAATCTATGGTCAAAAGCAACTACCACCTGCATTAATTATCATCCCTTTTGTTTTGTGTCCTTATCTGTACTGGTTATTGGTACAACAGGGACGTTATACTCCTAGTCAATCAGATAAATCAAAAATAGAAAATAGTAACTCCCAGAGTCAACCAGAAATCGACCCTACTCAAACTATCAACCAAACTCCACCAAAACTAGCAATAGACAAAACAGAAGAAACCAGCCTACGAAATTGTTTTCCTTGGACAGTTTACTATCTAAGGAATTTAGAGTATAGAGCTCAAGCAGTTATTTGTCGAGGTCAGTTACGTTCTAACCCAGAAAAAGCTTATCAAACAGTACGAGAAAATGTAGAAGGAAAATTTGGCGATCGCTTCCTAGTAGTATTTCAAAATAGCTTTCAAGGTAAACCTTTTTTTGCTCTAGTTCCTAACCCACTTTGTAGTAAGAATAAAACTCAAGAGTCTGAAGAATATAAAAGACCTATAATGTTGGCTTTAGGATTATTACTAATCACTTTATTTACTACTACATTAGTAGGGGCGAGAGAAATAGTTGGTATTTCTGAAGATGCAATACAATATGACCCTAATTTATTAATTCAGGGTTTACCTTATGGAATTGCTCTTATCCTAATTTTAGGATGCCATGAATTCGGTCATTATATAACAGCTCAATTATACAAAATTCGTACAACTTTACCATATTTTATTCCAGTGCCGTTTTTCTTAGGAACTTTTGGCGCATTTATTCGGATGCAAAGTCCTGTACCTAATCGTAAATCTTTATTTGATGTTAGTATAGCAGGTCCTATTGCCGGATTAGTAGTCACAATACCTCTATTAATTTGGGGTTTATCTAACTCTAGTGTTGTGCCTCTTTCTGAGGAGTCAGGAATATTATCTATAGATTCATTAAATCCGACTTTTTCTTTTTTATTAGCTGTATTAAGTAAATTAGCATTAGGTGCGGAGTTAACTTATAACAAAGGTATAGATTTACATCCAGTAGCAGTAGCTGGTTATATAGGTTTAGTAGTAACTGCATATAATTTAATACCTATTGGGCAACTTGATGGTGGTCATATAGTACACGCCATGTTTGGGCAACGCACTGGTATGGTTATTGGTCAAATTTCTCGTTTTTTATTATTGTTATTAGCCTTTATAAATAAGGAATTTTTATTTTTAGCAATCTTTTTATTTTTACTTCCTCTTGCTGATGAACCTGCTCTTAATGATGTTAGTGAACTAGATGATAAACGTGACTTTTTAGGATTGTTAATGTTAGGTTTATTGGTAATGATTTTATTGCCTGCACCAAAGATGGTAATACAGTGGTTAAATTTATAATTGATCCTAGGAACTAAGTATATATAGCAGTCCTATTTTATTTGTGTATAAAAACCTTACCGCTTTTAGGGAACAGGGAACAGGCGGGAGTTGCAAGTTTTTTATCTACTTTTTGATTTGTCACTAGCTATTTAGGATTGCTATAGCAATTTCATTTGATTTGTGTAAAAAAACTCAACACTTTTATTTAGGCAAAAGGCAACAGTTTATTCATGGATAATGGATAATTGATAATTACCTCTGGTTAAAACCAAGAAGATTGAATATAAGGAAATATTCTAGCACTTTTCTCTTAGTCGATTGGATATGGCGTTAGCGAAGCGGCTCTGCAAGAGCGGGAAACCTCGCCATCCCATCCTTCGGAATGCTCCGCAAACGACCGCTTTTTCCCCTTGAAAGGGGAGGCTAATCAAGCTGAATTATTTAATTAATAATTAATAATTATTCGGTAAAAAGGTTTCCCGGACTTTATTAATGTCAGAAAATAACCAATACTTGTTTTGCATCTTATTTGAAAATGCTATACTTAGTTTTTACAACTTCTTTCAATTTTCAGCTTTTATTTATTGATGCGTTATTTTGTCTTCAAACAAATGATTAACAAGGTAAATTATCTCATCTTGGCTATAGTTTTGATTTTATTATCAGTTGCAATACCTAACTTTAATCTACCTGTAGCTAATGCAGGAAATATTCTCTCAGGATTTAGCTTGTCTGCACAAAATGATTTGCAAATTACCGTAGGGGAAAGTCAAAAATCAGCCAATAAATTAGCTTTAGATTTACAGAAAAGTCTCAACAGTAAAAGGAATGAAATTGGGAAATTAGCTATATTAATTATTCATCCCTACGGAGAGTATGACAGAACAGAACCAATTTTGTTAGCAGAGAGAGAAGGTGGGGGGTCAGTATTAGAAATGAAGATACATTGGCATAGAAAACTGCCCTTTATTACACGCAATCATTTAACTATTATTGACTGGGAAATTTTACACAATCAACACTTGGGAGCTGCTGTTGTTTTAGATGATGCTATACTTTCTCCGATTCATCCTCAAGAGTTAAATAATTTATTTAAAGAGTTACTGCCAAATAATCTCTAAAAGTCCGATTTCATTAATGGATAATTGATAATTACCTCTGGTTAAAACCGTTCGGGAATTGAATATAAGGAAATATTATTTATTTTTTTCCCCTGAAAAGGGGAGGCTTTTAACCAAGATATTTAATTCAGAATTACTAATTATTAATTATTCGGTAATTTTTTAGTGTTTATAGCAGTTTTTATTTAGGTAGAACAATTGTAATTATTCAGCAGTTAGCTATCAACAATCAGCCAAACGTGTTAATTATTCGTATGTTTACTATTCTGTACGGACGTTTCATTCAACGTTCCTCTGACCCTACTCCCCGCCTCAAGACTAACTATAAAAAGTAGCCCTTCGACTTCAAAGTCTTTCCCTGTTACCTAGGCTAATTATTTTTACTATTCCTAATACAAATGTACATTAATTGTAAGCATTCAGCCGTCAGCTAACAGCTAGCCTCCTGGGTCGGAACTACGCTCTTCAGCTATGAGTTATTAACTGATTATCACACTCTCTGGAGGAATTAGTCGCCTTACGAAAATTCAAAGTTATGAATAAAAAGGTCTCCTTTAGCTAACCAAAGTCAAGTCCTGTATGTTTAAAAGCTGAATGCTGAATGCTGAATGCTGAATGCTAATAGCTAAATGCTTACCATTAATTTATAGCCAATAATCAGAATCAAAACAGGACAACATATTAATTATCAAAAATATTATTCCTTGTCAAAATGATTTGATTAGATTCTTTAATCTCAGAAGACTTACCCTCACCAATCAAAGTAGGATGACTACTCAAAAAACAAGTTTTCTGACAATAATCATCATCAACTTTCATCAAAGGTAAATTATGACTCTTCAAAACTCCTTGAATACGCTGAAAAGCCTCTGGCAAATTATTAAAAGGAATCCCAGGAAAAGCATGATGAACTCCATGATAATTCAACCCTCCCATTAACCATCCAATAACAGAATTTGCTTTAAGATTACGAGAGGCATAAAGTTGAGTAAGTTGATAAGTTTTAGCTTTACCCCAAAGTCCATAATGTTCTAGATGGTCACGAGTTTGCATCACAATACCAATTACTCTTTCTAATATTAACCAAAACAGTAAATAGCGTAATAATTCCCCATTTGTAATCGCAAAACTGAGCAAAACTCCATGCACTAATACCATTCCTCCTAGATCTAGAAATATTTGTTGGGGGAGGCGAGAAACTAACTTTCGGTAACGCCAACCATGAATAAAAGTCTTCAGAATTAACCCTACTCCTCCTGCCAGAAAAATATCAATACTCCATTGATGACGCACATACCATTGCACAAGAGGATAAGAATTTTGATATTCTTGCCATGTCCACTGCACCCTTTCTGGGTCTCGTAAGTCACTACCATTCCAGCCATGATGTAGTTTGTGCAGTGCAGCGTAAACACTGTAAGGCCAAAACATCGGCCAACTTATTAGTCGAGGGATAATACTGTCGAACCATCTCCACCCAGTTAAGGTGTGATGAGTCATATCATGGGTACAAATTAGCCAGAAAGCATAGAAGAGTCCCGCGAAAATGCTAATACCCGAAAATAAATAGTTATTGGATGTTGACCAGGCTATTGTGACTAAACTGAGAAAGACAAAACCTAATACAACAAAGCGAAGTATTCCAGCAAAGGAGTTAATTTGATGCAAGTCTGAGGTTACTTTTTGTAAATCTTGAGTTAGTCTGGTTGAGTTGATTAAATCCTTACTCATGTCTATTGATTAAGTATTCAAGCAAAATTAATTGTATGTTTGGTGCTGAAGTTAAGTAGATAGGCTAAATTATTTTGGCTCTACTTATAAAGTTTGTATATTTTTTCCCCTACTGTACTATTCCCTTAAAGTAGATAAGCTAAATTATTTTGGCTCTACTTATAAATTATACTTGTATCTTTTTTCCTCTACTACCGACTTCCTACTCCTTTAAAGTAGATAAGCTAAATTATTTTTGTTCTACTTATAAAGTAAAGTATAGTTGTATATTTTTTCTCTTACTGCCTACTCCCTTAAATAAATTAATTTTGCACAGGTACTTATGACTGATTTAAAAAAATGGAAGCTTTTACAATCTAGGTTGGTAATTAATAATCAATGGTGTCAGGTAAGACAGGATGAAGTTGAATTACCGAATGGCAAAATTATAGATGATTTTTTTATTCATGTTAGACCAGATATTGCTCTTGTTTTTCCTGTAACTGCTCAACAAGAAATTGTATTTGTCCGTCAATATAGACATGGAGTTGGTGAAGTTTTATTAGAACTACCTGCAGGAGCTTTTAATCCTCAAGAGGAAATTGCTGAAGTAGCTGCTAGTAGAGAACTTACTGAAGAAACTGGATATGTGGCTGAGAAATTAATTAAGTTAGCAACTTTATATGGTAATCCTGTTAAAGATACCAATTATATTCATTTATTTATTGCTGAAAATGTCATCAAGTCTCAGCTACAAGAACTTGATATTACAGAAGAAATTGAAGTAGTTTTAATACCTGTTGCTGAAGTTCTTCAGAGAGTATTGATAGGAGAAATATCTGTTTGTGGAACTATTACAGCTATATTTTTAGGATTAGAATATTTGCAAAAGTATAAACTTTGAATCGTAACTCTTGAGCAGTTATACTAATTTCATAATATGTTGCTGTAGCTAGGGAAAAGGGAACAGGTAAATATCTAAAAAAGGGATAAAAAATTTTTATTTTTGACAATTTATATGATTTATAAAGTGTTAGTAATAATTAATTCTAGAGAGACGAAATTGATGAGATTTAATTAATATATTTTCTATTTTATAGACAATACGACAGACGTTAGATTCGGACATTTTACACTCTTGACCAATATTGTAATAAGTCCTATATTCTCTCAAATACTGAACCGTCATGAGAATTTTATCTTCAACTATTAACTTGGGTTTACGTCCTGGTTTCTTTTTTCTTTATTAGGCAAGCTTTAACCTTGAAAACCATCACTCTGAAAGTTTTTTTCCCTGTTAAACCCTTAAAATTATCAAACTTTTAACTTTTTGGCTTGCCAAGATTTCATTATTAAATCAATTTAATTGGATGAATAATTTTCTTTAATTATTAAACAATAATTCTTGTTTTAAAGCTTAATTATTTTTTGACGATTAGCGATCGCTGTTTTATGATACTTGCTGCCGAGCAAAGACTAAAAAGGAATAGCTTGATATTATATTATGAAAAAATTGGCAAGATGTCTAATCACTGTGGGTTTATTTATAGTAGGAAAAAAGTATCTATACAAAAAATAATTACATCCGAATTAATTGTTTTAGTTGAAAGATAACTTTCCAGATAATTATGGTGATTCATTATTCCTAAAACATTGAGACTCAGAATAAATCACAATAATCAAAGAACTACCAAATTACTTGAATTACTCAATATCTATTGACTGATAATCACGACAACCTTTACACGGACCTAGGGGATTAACAGCACAACGAACTTGAGAAGACCTAGCATTAAACTTACAAGTTAAGTCTCCTATTATATATCCTACTCCTTCAATATATTGTTGTTCTGGTTGGCTAGATATAGCTGTTCTTTCTCTATAGTTTACAACTAATCTAACTGAGTTAAGTCTTTCTGTAGTCCTTGGTGCAAACTTTTGGATAATCCATAAAGAAACTAGGCAAGGAGTTATGCCGATCAAAAAAATTAGTAATATTTCAAACACATTTATTCTGATTTATTAGAAGTTCAGAACTACTCTATCAATATTAAATTATTTGTTCATAAAAGTTTTGATATTTGTCAGGGTTGAAGATGGAAAAGTTTCTTGAATATATGATAAGTTTGGGTATGATAAATTTGGCATTTTACTGTTTGCTGTAGTTACAGAAGGAGATAAAGAGGAAACAGGTGACTTAATATCTGATAAATCTATCCCCGCAAAGATATGTAAAGAGAAGGTAACAGCAGTCGCTAACAAAATTTTTTCCCACATTTCAAACCCTCCTTTCATTTTGATGAAAATATAGAACAATTTATTTTTAAACTTGTCTAATACTTCTATCTTACGAGACAACTTTAGTAATCGTCTGTGACTTGAAATTAGGTAAAAAAGTGATTAAACTCACGATTTAATTAACAAATCCTTAACTCTGAACTATAATAGTTAGGATTTTCCCTGGTAGATAAAATTTGATTAGTCCAATAATCATTTCTAAGACTGGGCATTATCTCACTACATATTTTCTAGGAAGGCAGGTGCTATAGCGCTACGCGTAAGTCAGAAGTTAGAAGTCAGAAGTCAAAAGTAATCTCTGACTAAGTGTTTTCTGGGGAAATGCTTTGCAAACAGTTTTGAGTAATGCCCTAACAAATGCCTAGTGCTATATTCAATACAGACCTAGATTGTGTTTTCAGCTATCGGCTACATGAAACTCTAGGCGATATGAAAAGGGTAGTGGTACATAGCAACGGTTTAGGAATTCCACATTGTCCCTCAAGTCCAAAGTCGGGATAATGTCAATGAACGATAAAATGACCCCATATAGGAAAATATAGTGGGAGTACCTAAACTTATGCTTGCAAACATATTGGCCTTAGCTGTTGGTCTTGGTAGTTTAGCTTTATATATGGTGGCCTTTTTCTTTCCAGAAGTCCATCGGAAAAACGATTTTATCTGGAGTGGTGTAGGTCTTTTCTATGCCCTTGTATTATGGTTTTGTGCAGGTAGAATTACAGGTGCGGTGTTATTGGGTCAAGTGGCAAGTGTTGCTTTAATAGGTTGGTTTGCGTGGGAAAGTCTGACATTGCGTCGCCAAGTGACTCCAGTTGCAGAGCAAACCAAAATATCAACTCAGGAAAGCACTAAAGATAATACTGAGGAAAAATCAACAACTATTTCTGAAGCAACATCTGTACCAAAATTAGAGAATATTCCGAAATTAGATTTAAGTGAGTCAGTAGAAAGTTCTATTGAAGAGTTTGTTAATGAAGTAAAACTAGGGGAAGCTGAATCTGAATTATTATCAGATGAAACTACTTCAGACTCCAGCAAAGTGACAGAAGAGTCTCAAGTAGATACAACTGAAAGTATGACAGAAGAAAATGTTTTAACCGATGCTCCAACTGTGCCAGAAATATCTGAGGAATCACAGACAAGTTCATCCAAAAAAGCTGGTGGTTTTTCTCAGTTATTGACACCTGTGAGTGGAATATTGAGTAATATTAAAAATGCAATTAAAGGTAGAGATAGTAAAAATACTTCTTCTGACTCAACATCTACAAAAAGCCAAGCTGATACTGAGCAGCTAACTTCTAGTGAAGAAGTTATTTCAGAAGTTAATGAGACTATCAGTCAGACCGAAGATACTCAACCTGAACAAGAATCTTTAATGGAAAAAGAAGAGTCTGTGATATCTGATATTCAGGTAGAGGAAACTACTTTGGCAGAAGTTGAAAAAGAAGTAACCTTATCTTCAGAAGCAGAATCTATATCTACTGAAAAATCTATTTCAGAAACTCCAGTAAATGCAGAAGTTTCTGAAGTTCAAGATAACCTACTATCTCCAGAAAAAATAACTACTGGAGATAGTGATAATGGGGAAGAAAAAGTTACTTCTGTTTCTGCTGAGGAAAAAAATGAAGCTGATAATTCAGCATCAGATTTATCAAAGGAGAGTAAAAATAAGTCGGTAGACCAGTAACATCAAAACTTAAAACACTAAGAAGTAAAAAATTCATCATAACAAATAAAACAATTTGAGGGAATTGGAAAGTAAACTTACAGCTCAATTCCCTATTTTTTTGTTTTATTGATTTGATTAGGTAGCGACTATCATATTAATGAGGTATAGTATTTTTTTCTCTTTCCTATTACCTATTCCCTAAAATAAAAAACTTTGTTATCTCAGCAATTTGCAAAAGTGATAGTATATTTGAAAAATCGGAAAAATAACGCTCAAAAGAACAACAATTGTAAGCATTCAGCTATTAGCAGTCAGCATTCAGCAATGAAAATGAACGATGTAGCTCCATAGACTTTTTAGGTTAACTGATGGACTTTTACAGTAACTTTTAATTCTTTGAAATCTCGCTTATTACTTTTTCCTCTTTTAAAGGTAATGAAGCTGTTAACGTAGTTCCTCCGTTTGCGTTAGCGAAGCTCCTCTGAAAGAGGCAGCATTCCGCAGGAAAGGAGGCTAGTTGAGAGCTGACCGCTGAATGCTTACCAACAATTACTGAATAAATATTATTTATTTATACAAATAATATTTCTAAATATGCTTGATTAAAAAAGTATTTTTGTGAATTAATGGAATAGGAAATAGGCAATTGTCAATACTTTTAATGTGATAGTAATGTCTGCTGGCATATTTACACATTATTTTTTGTACACCTTTTCGCTTACTGCACTTTGAGATAGACATTGTAAATACCTGAGCGCTCATTGCTATAATTATTATAAATTTTCAACCTAACTTAATAGAGAAATTTAACTAGCTATTATACCATTTTGAAAAAAGAATGTTACGAATAGTAAGGGTGATAAAAATATTTTACAGCAAATGTCCCTTTGATAAAAAAGATGATTTCCGAACTAAAAAATGGTATTGAAACGATTCCCCTGCGACTCCTGACTCCTGACTCCTGACTCCTAAAAATTCCCCTAGATATTTGTAGCAAACATTTATCAAATTGGTATTAGCTATTAGCTAACCTCCTGCGGAGGAACTGCTTTAACAGCTATCAGCCTAAAAATTTGTGCATAGATAATGGTATCTGTTTGCGGAGCATTCCGTCAGGAAAAGCTTGGGTAAAACATCCCCGACTTCTAGCTTGTCGTTTAATTTTAGGAGGGGGAAATCCCCTTTCCGTTACGGAATGCTCCGCAAACGTGCAAAGCTGACCGCTGATTGCTGAACTGCTGAATGCTTTTAAAGTAAAATCAATAAAAAAGTATTAGTAAATTTGCTGGCAAAGTAGGAACTTTTAATAAAATTATGCTGTTAATATCAAAACAATTTATTAGGGTTATAATACTCTTTTTAGTCAATTAAGGAATGGTTTTACTTTCAGCCAAAATAAATATTATAAATTATTAAGCTGTTGTGCATTTAAACGACTTATTGTTATGTGTCTTGCTTAAGAGAAAAATCTTATTACTTCTGACTTCTGACTTATAACTTCTGACTTGCTAAGGCGCATTTTAAATGCGTCTTAGCTTACCTCCTGACTCCTAGCAAAAAAAGCTACTGTAGCAACATTTTATGAAATTGGTATTACTCTCATAATTTTGGCAAAAATTTCCAGTTCTTGGGCTGTTTGTAGTCATTTTATTTAACTTTTTTCTAATTTAAACCACCGATATATCAAGGTTCTATATTTATTCAGCAACCTCTAAATAGAAAATTGAAGTATAGAAATTTTTTTGGTAATTAGTATAATTTGCTAAGGAAGAAGGAAAAAATAAACAGGCAAGAGGGAAGGAAAACTATATGCCTCACCTGCATGAAAAATTCAAGATAAAATTTTATGACTATTCATCCGAATTTAATATAATTTATATCTATATATAATAGAAATCAAGACACACAAAAAATGTAGTTAGTAAAATGATAAGTTGGAAAAATTTGAGATTAATTATACCTACTGTATGTTTATTAATTATTACTCCATCTATAGTAGTTGAGAAAAAACTGAATACAAATTCACAAGCACTAGCAAAACTTATAAAAAATGATAGTCATTCCATTTCACAAAACAATCTAGAAATGGAGGTACAGGAACTTGAGCAACAGGCAACAGAAGAATTTAATAATGGTCAATTTAAGGTTGTTCTGGAAAAATTAAAACTAGTATTAGAAATTTATACTCAAGAGGGAAGTCGCTCAGGAATTATTCGGACTTTAAATAAAATTGCTCTTGTTTATGATGCTCAAAGTAAATATCTGAAAGCTTTAGAATTTTATCAGGAAGCTTTGAAAAATGCTCAACAGGAAAAAGATAATGAAAATATCAGTTCTATATTAAGTAATATGGGTTTGGTATATTCACAGTTAGGTCAATATGAGCAAGCTGTAAATTTTTATCAGCAAGCTTTAAATAAAAATCATCCAGAAAAAGCGAAAATTTTAAATAATATTGGAGCAATTTATCGCCACTTAAAAGAATTTCCTAAAGCTTTAGAATATTATCAACAAGCTTTAGAGGTTAATCGGAAAAATCAAGACGAAATTGGTATAGCAAAAATCCTAGATAATATAGGTGTAATTTATCGAGAACAAGAGAAATATTCTGAAGCATTAAAATATCATCAGGAAGCATTAGCTATTCAAGAAGAAATCGGTGATGACTATGATAATTCAACTACTCTTCATCATCTTGGTATAGTTCATCGAGAATCAAATAAACATTCCGAATCTCTAAATTTTTTGACCAATACTTTGATTATTGAACGACAGCTTGAAGATCGAGAAGGAGAGAGAATTACTCTTGCCGATCTAGGTAAATTATTAGAAAGAAAAAATCAGGATAAATTGGCAATAATTTTCTATAAACAATCAGTTAATATTACTGAAAATATTCGCAAAGATTTGAAAAAGTTACCAGTAGAAGAGCAAAATCTATATATAGAAAGCATTTCTGAAATATATCGCACTTTAGCTGACTTATTGCTGCAAAAAAAACGAGCTTTAGAAGCACACCAAGTTTTAGATTTACTCCATATACAAGAAGCATTTGAATATATTGGGAGTTTAGAAGCTGATGATTATGAATATAGTGAAGTTCCATTGCTAGAGTCAGAAAAGATGTTTTGGGATAAATACACTCAGCTAATAGATGAAGCGGCTAAAAGCAATGGTAACAATCAAAATAACTTACAGGAAAAATTAGCAAAAATCCAAGATTTTTTTGATAGTGAAGAAGTCAAATCTATAGTTTCAGAATTAGAGAAAAATTCTAGGAGTCAAAAGCTAAGTTCAGATATAGCACTTTGGCTACAGTCTGAACTACAGGAACATAACCAGCAAAATACTGTAGTCTTATATCCATTAATTTTAGAAGACCGACTAGAATTAATATTAGTTAGTGCTAATTCTCCTCCATTTCATCGTACTGTTTTAGTAAGTCAGAAAGAATTTAATCAAACTATCCTTCGATTAAGAGCGCAATTAACAAATAGAAATCAATCTGACCAAAGAGTTATACAAGCAGGATTAAAATTATATAATTGGCTGATTAAACCTATCGAATCTCATCTAAAACTTAGTCAGGCTAGAACAATTATTTATGCACCTGATAGTAAACTACGTTATATTCCTTTAGCAGGGCTACATGATGGAAAAAAATGGTTGGCAGAAAGGTTTCTAATTAATAATATTACTGCTGCAAGTTTAATGGAATTAGAACCTAGAGGAAAATTTGAACCGATAATTTTAGCAGGTGCTTTAACTGAAGGAAGTTATGATTTTCAGGTCGGGAAACGCCAATTTGAATTTGAATCATTGCCCTTTGCAGGAGTGGAGGTAGAGGAGATAGGAAAAATATTTCCTGAAACTAATAAATTGTTAGGGAATGCTTTTACTAAAGAAGCTGCAGAATCAAAAATAGATCGATATAATATTATACATTTTGCTACTCATGCTGCTTTTGTCAGCGGTCATCCAGAAGAATCTTTTATATTATTTGGAGATGGTAACCGTGCTACCTTACGAGATGTGGAAGATTGGAATTTAAAGGATGTAGAATTAGTGGTTTTTAGTGCTTGTCAAACTGCTTTGGGAAAAGAGTTAGGAAATGGTGAAGAAATACTCGGGTTTGGTTATAAGATACAAGAAGCTGGCGCAACAGCAAGTATAGCAACTTTATGGCGAGTTGATGACCAAGGTACTCAAGAATTTATGAATGATTTTTATGCAGCTTTGAAGAATGGAGCAAGCAAGGCAGCAGCAATACAAAAGGCACAAATTTCTATGATAAATAGTGAGTATAGTCATCCCTATTATTGGGCACCGTTTCTTTTAATTGGAAATGGGTTATAAAATTCAAAATTCAAAAGTCAAAAGTCAAAAGTAAGATTTTATAGGCTCAAAATTTTGACTATACAGTTTCACGAAAGTCAAAATTCAAAAGTCAAAATTCAAAAGTAAGATTTTAGGGGTGCTTTTTAGTAAATGAAGCAAGCGCTCCTTTAACTTCCACTATATTTTCAACCTAGAGAATAGAAGTACAAAAAAACTCTGTCATTGCGACGGTCACTCCGTGGAAGGAAGCAATCTCAAAAAAGAGTTTTAACTACTTGAAAATTTCGTTATATAGTGACGTTTATTCTCGCCTACCTATTTAAAAA
>JAAUYL010047248.1_pt1 | contig 22380 bp, 16 predicted proteins | sample 7278011 | NCBI WGS metagenome assembly JAAUYL01 (sample SAMN14350225, study PRJNA611818) | marine sediment metagenome | isolation source: surface marine sediment (1.8m) | place: French Polynesia: Moorea | collected 2018-08
GAAATAGCTGGATATTACCACCTAAAATACAATAACTATTTATCTTTTAGCAATAATCCAAACAGCGTGAATAATTCCAGGGATATAACCCAGTAAAGTCAAAAGAATATTCAACCAAAATTGACCGCCAAAACCTACTTGCAGAAATACGCCAAGGGGTGGTAAAAAAATCGCACAAATTAAACGAACAATATCCATGTTAATCTCCTTAATAAAATGGTTCTGTGGTATATTATCTTTCTCACTCTTTGTGAAATACCCTGGTTTTCCTTCTTTTATGTCCTTTGTTCTCTGTTTCCAATTCCCTAAAACCCCAGAACTTTGTATCTGACTCAGAGATGAGAATTGCTATATTATCAACTTGTGAGGCAAGTTTGTCAACGCTTTATATGAAATACGACAAATGATGCTAGTTATGAATTTCCCCATCTCCCTATCCCCCCATCTTCCTATTAATATGTCGGTAGGAAACATTAACCTATTTGATATTAGTTACTATTGCCAAACAAAAACTTAGGCTTCATATTCTGGGAAATTGCTCTGAATATTGTCATCTTCCGATTCAATATCGTAGTTTTCATTCCATTCATACCCATGCCAAGTACCATTTTCAGAAAAATGATGAACTTGATACTCAGTCAAATAGTTATATGAAGGTTTAATAGGGGGCTTTATTTAATTTTAATAATTAAACTATAGCGTTTCCCAAGCTCTCGGAGGTACAGTTGTTTTCTTCTTTATCTACTGCTACGGAACAAGAATTACTACTCCCTACTCCCTACTCCCTACTCCCCATTCCCTTTCCCCAGTTAAGTGTTCCCTGTTCCCTAAAACCAAAGAATGCGCGTACCTCACGCTTTTTGGGAATTGCTATAAAAAAAAATATATTTATTATATAACATACTTATTAAACTGAAATAAATCATCTATCTCAAGATAGAGATCCTATACCTATCTCTAGACTAATTTTAATTCCAGCAAATTAAAAAAGCTGTTTTTCTTGGATATTAATTATGCATTATATCCAAAATATCGTGAAAAAGAGACAGCAAATAGGGTAAACCGAACCTATAAAAAATCCACCCTAACTCTTGATTTTTATGTCGTATTCAATTCTTGTATCTCCTATGTGATATCTGAATTATAGCAACTCAATTTTTACTACAAATGTGATTAATTCTTTATTTTTATCTCTAAAATTATCCAAGCTTTACTGCCACTTCAACCTTTTGATAGATGTGAATTTATATTTTTTTAATTTACTATGACTGTAGTAAGTTCAAATTTCGGATTAAGGAGCATTCTAATATTATGTATTTATTAGAAGTTGCGACAAAAGTACCTCATTTTCCTTTTGCTGCAACGGCAGTATTAGTAATAGGGTTCATTTCTGCAGTAACAATAGGTTCTATTGCCTGGTACAACTCTAAGCGTCCCGCTGGTTGGGAAAACAAAGAGCGTCCTGATGTTGTTCCTAAAGTTGATTCATAAAAAATAAAATACTGAATAATATCTGCTTTAGTCGAGCGATCGATAAAACATTTTTTTTTAAGTTCAATAGAAATTTATTTGGAGGTTAAGTAATGACAAATCAAACAAATATAAGTCCTAGCTACGATGCTAATATCATTCCTACAGATGTAGCAGATAGGATGGAAAGAGAGGGAGAAAACTTTATGAAAACTCCTGAAGCAGAAGCAGAAGAAAATAATACTACATCAGGTTATACTGTTGATACAGAAGGTAGGTTAAATAATTTTGCGATTGAACCTGAAATGTATGTCAATGAACCAGGAGATTTAAGACAGCAAGAAGAAGAACAAAGACTAGAACGTGCTAAAACTATGAAAGAAATAAATCAGACTAATGAAGATGGAAATTTAAGTATGTCTGAAGATAATCGTGGTAAAGGAACAGGTATAATTTAGTTATCAACTATAATTAGTTTAGCTGCACATATCATCAAGTATTCAGAAGTGACATAAAAATTTTTAGCCTAGCTAATAATGCTAGGCTTTTTTGTTGATAGAAGCAAAATCAAAAACTATACCGATATTACCGAATTATATCAAATCCGCTTGCTTCGGAGTAAAAAGAAACCGGCTTTGTGGGAGGTCAATGTTAGTATTATAGAGCATTTGATACAAACCAGGTTTCTCTGCTGTTTTATACCGATACTACCCGATTTGATCTTACCGGATATAATATGATTTTAGCTAAAATCATATCTATCAAATTGCATAATTACAAAATACATCAAGATATTCCTTTCGATAGAAGAAAGTTTAAAAAATTATTATTAGTATATAAATATAGATAAAAAAGTTTTGAAGTTAATACCTATGACTACTGAAACCGAAAATAGATTGAGTACAACTCTTAAAAATGCTGAAGATAAAACTCAAGAAATGATAGGTGAAGCTCAAGAAAAGATGGGAGAAATTACTTCTATGACTACTGAAGAAAGAGTAAAAGCAACTGTTAAAAACATTGAAGGTAAAGCTCAAGAAATGCTCGGAGAAATTACTGGTAATCCACAAGATAAGGCTGAAGGACAAGTTAAGCAAGGTGAAGCTAAAGCAGAACACATTGTAGAAAATGCTAAAGATGAAGTTAAGAAAACAATTGACTAGACTGACGAATGTTTATAAGTTATTTGATTCTGAGTAATGTTGGATAAGAATTCAAGGAAAATGTGTTGAATACTTTTCCCTAAATAGATTCCCTAAATAGATAAAGTTTTTTTCAAGCTAAGATAAATCAAGGATTAGTTTAGTTACATTGCACATATAATCAAGCATTCAAAGGTGACATAAAAATATTTAGCCTAGCTAATAATGCTAGGCTTTTTTGTTGATAGAGGCAAAATCAAAAACTATACTGATATTACTGAACTACCGAACCTAATATGATTTTAGCTAAAATCATATCTATCAAATTGCATAATCACAAAATACATCAAGATATTCCTTTCGATAGAAGAAAGCTTAAAAAATTATTATTAATATCTAAATGTAGATAAAAAAATTTTGAAGTTAATGCCTATGGGTACCAAGGATAGAGTAAAAGCAACTATTAAGGATGTTGAAGATAAACTTCAAGAATTGATGGGAGAAATTACTGGTAATCCAGAAGATAAGGCTGAAGGACAAGTTAAGCAAGATGAAGCTAAAGCAGAACACATTGTAGAAAATGCTAAAGATGAAGCTAAGAAAACAATTGACTAGACTGCTAATATTTATGGGTTATTTGACTCTGAGTAATGTTTGATAAGAATTCAAGGAAAATGTGTTGAATACTTTTCCCTAAATAGATTCCCTAAATAGATAAAGTTTTTTTCAAGCTAAGATAAGTCAAGGATTAGTTTAGTTACATTGCACATATAATCAAGCATTCAAAGGTGACATAAAAATGTTTAGCCTAGCTAATAATGCTAGTTTTTTTTGCTGATAGGAGGAAAATCAAAAACTATACCCATATTACCTAATTACCCAGCTTAATATAATTTTACCTAAAATCATATCTATCAAATTGCATAATCAGAAAATACATCAAGATACTCCTTTCGATAGAAGAAAGCTTAAAAAATTATTATTAATATATAAATGTAGATAAAAAAGTTCTGAGGTTAATATCCATGACTACCGAAGATAGAGTAAAAGCAACTGTTAAAAATATTGAAGGTAAAGCTCAAGAAATGCTCGGAGAAATTACAGGTAATCCAGAAGATAAGGCTGAAGGACAAGTTAAGCAAGGTGAAGCTAAAGCAGAACATACTGTAGAGAATGCTAAAGATGAAGCTAAGAAAACAATTGACTAGACTAACCAAAGTTTCTCAATCATTTTAGTATAACCAATGTTTTATAAGAATAATTCAAGGAAAATGTATTAAATACTTTTCCCTGAATGGATAAAGTTTTTTTCAAGATAAGATAAGTCAAGAATCAGTTGGGGTGAATTTTTAATAGCAAAGGATTGAGTAAAAAATCTTTTTATTCAAACTATTAAATCACCCTGACACCTTTGACTAATGCAGATGGAAAGCATAACTATTAATGGGAAATCGATCGAGCTTAACTAACTAAACCGGAACGCAAAGCACGGACTGCTGCTTGAGTACGGTCATTAGCACATAGCTTATTTAAAATACTACGAACATGGGTTTTGACAGTTCCGATAGTAATATAAAGCTTGTCAGCAATTTGAGCATTGCTACATCCAGAAACTATTAGCTGTAATACATCTAATTCTCGTTCTGTTAGAGGATCTATCTGAATTATTCCATCTCCTCCTGGCGCACAGTCCATTTCATTTAGTTTTATTAGTGGTTGAGAAGTTGGAGAATTACTATCGGAAGTTTCCTGAGCTTGCTTAATTACTAAACTAGCGATCGCCGGGTCGATCCAATTATTACCTTCATTAGTAACTTCAATAGCCTGAAGTAAATTACTAAAACTCACATCCTTGAGAGTATATGAGTCTGCACCAGCACTAAAAGCAGCTATTACAGTATCTTCATTATCTTTTGTTGTTAAGACTAACACTTTTGTTTCTATGTCTTGCCGATCTCCATTTAATTCTTTCAACTTTTGAGTCAGTTCAATTCCATCCATATCAGGTAGATTAAGAGCAACTATTACCACATCTGGCTGAGTTGCCTGCACAATTTTTAAACCTTCTTGGCCAGAAGCTGCATCTCCGACTACTTTTATACCTTCAGACATCTGCAATGCAGCTACTAACCCAGTACGACTTAAGTCATGCTTTTCAATCAAAACAACTCTGATTACGTTCATCATAATTCCTTTTTGTTTAAGATAAACTTGTACGGTTGTTTATAAATCAAAAGTGATTTATTTTATATATAGGGAAAATAAGAAAATGCTCTTCAGCTTTGACGTAAAACCCCTATTTTTGTAAGCTTATCATCTAATTGTCTCAAGAATTTTAAATCTGTCTGTGGTAAATACCCCCCACTATCCTTTTCTAAAAAACTAAAAGCTTGCCTAAACTCATACCCACTTACCTGAATAGGTGCATCAAAATGACAAGGAATAATCTGCCGAAAATTCCAACTTGCCACCTTCTCAACCCACTCCATCACCTGCTGTGGATCGCGATTTAAAATCAGAGTTTGCAATATAGGTGCTACTAACAACCGCCCATCCTGTCGTAATTGTGTAAAAGAACGCTGCCAGTCAGACTTCCATCGCCACGGTAACAGACCAAAATATGCACGCTTCGAGCGATCGCTTGCTTTCCAAACATTCTTAAAAATTTCCCCAGTAGGAACTACATCTAAAGCATCCACCTGAAAATACAATGCAAACAAACATATTTTTTGCCACCCTACACGTCTATTTGTGGGATTATCTTCTACCACATCAAACACGTCATCTTTGGCATGAAATAATAACGGATAGGGATCTAAATTCAAAATATCCGGCGGTTCAGCAGGTACAGATAAAACAGTATCAACCGCCAGTAAAGTTTGAGATGCACTATGCCAGAATACTACTTCCGCAAAAGGTCTCAAACCAATATCAAGGGGTCCGAGAGTTGCGTAGTCAAATTCTGCTGCAAAAGGTGCATCTCCACTATTCACAGGGAGAAGGTAGGTACGGTTTCTTGGTAAACCCAACCAACTCAGGGGTAAATTTAGAGGAAAACTCCATTGGTTGGGCGTGACAAAAACTTCAGCTGTGGGAAATTTTCTCGCAAAAGGTCCCACATATACTTTATGTTCTAAGCCAGAAATAGTTGGTAAAATAATGTAGCGAACTTCTCCATATTTTTCTACCAATTCATTAACAAGGCGTACGCATTCCCGGGTTGGTGCTATTGGAGCGTAGACAAACAAACCCCCTCCGAGCATTCTGACGACTGTCATCCTAATTGGCACAGTGACATAGAAGATACCCTGAAGTTGGTCAAAAGTCCAGATTGTATCTTTAACTATTTCTTTTCTTAATGTCCGCCGTTGTCCATAAGGGTATAAGGGTAAAATTGGCCATAGTGGCCATGACCAATCCTTAGAGTTAGAATTTTTTTGTTGTTTTTGTTTCCCTGAAAGCACCTTTAATGCAGTTATTTACTACAGTTATTAATTTATAGTATTAAGGAAAAATAAGGAAATAGCTAACTCAAATTAAATCTGGGAAATCAGAAGATAGGGCTGAGAGCTATACTACGAGCTTTTATGATAAAAACTGTTTAACTGAACATGATATAACTTCTGACTTCTAACTTCTAACTTCTGACTTCTAACTTCTGACTTCTGACTTCAAACAGGCAATTCCACTGTAAAAGTTGTCCAACCATTACTGCTAGTGACAAGTATATTGCCATGCAACTGTGCTACTAATTCTTTGAGTAGAGCTAAACCTAACCCAGTACCTCCTTGTTTCCAAGGATCGGCATTAGGCACTCGATAAAATTTAGTGAATATTTTAGGTAACTCGGATTCGGGAATTTGTGATGGATTACTAATCAGAAATTTGATGGGAGCAGGCGTTTCTGAGGTGCTTTTTTTGCTGTTTTTTTTCTGGTTACATTCAATTGAAAATTTGATTTCCCCACCATCTTCAGTATACTTGCAAGCATTATTCAGGAGTTCTGCTAAAATCCTGCCTAAACTATTATGATTAGAACGGATCTTAGGTAGTTGTTTAGGATATTTAATCTTGAGAGTTTGTTGCCGTTCTTTCACCCGCGATTTAAAAGGTTCCATGACAGTAGGAAGCCAAGTTGTTAAATCTATTGTATCTAAAGCAATAGATTCTGTACCTGCTTCTAAGCGCTGTAAATCTAATAAATCAGTGATTAACTCAATTTCTCTTTTGCACTCTGTATCTAAAATATTCAAATATTTTTGACCCTTTTCTGAGACAGGAAATACTTTCAGCATATGAATAGCCATTTTCATATTTGATAGAGGTGTTCTTAATTCATGGGAAACAGTGCTTAAAAAATCATCTTTGAGAATATTAAGTTGCTCCAATTCTTTGACTTTTTGTTCCAATTCGGCAGTGCGCTCTTTTACCTGTCTTTCTAAGTCTGTGTTGAGAGTTTGTACTTGTTGATAAAGTTGAGCTTGTTGGATAGCGATCGCTAACTGGGTTGCTAATTGTTGCAATAAATCAATTTCAGATGGTTGCCACTCTCGAATGCCTGAGTATTCTTGGGTACACATAATTCCCCATAATTGCCCATCTTGAGAAATGGGTACTATCAAGAAAGATTTTACCTGCTTTTGCTGGAAACTCGTAATTTGTTCTATAGCTAAATCTGTTTGCTCAATATCTGCAACTGCCTGAATCTTATTTTTCTTGATTTTTAAACTTGACATTAAGCATTCAGATGAAGTTCGATCGCTCATCCAAGAATTGCAATTACGATCTACTGACTCAGCAACTATCTTCGTTACTTTTGCCGATTTTACTTGAAATAAAACTACTCTATCAGCTTTCAAAAATTGTTGCACTTCTGTAACGGCAGCATTAATTATTTCATCTAGATTTAAGGATTGATGAATCCTGAGAGCAATTTTGGCCAGGAGGCGATCGCGCTCTAACTGTTCCTGTATTTCTGCTGTTCGTGCCTGAACTTCTTTTTCTAATTCTGCGTTCCGATTATGTAACAGATTAAATTTTTCTGCTTGCAGTTGATTAACGTCTTTTCGTAATTCTCTGACTAACCCAAACATTACTGTGGGGTCTAAAACTTGTAGTAAGCTTGTCTGATTGACTGTTCCCAGTAACTCTCCTTGTTTGCTACATACTATCAAAATTTGCACTTGTTCCTGCAACATTTTTTTATGAGCATTCCATAGAGAATCACTTGATTGGAGAAAATTCATTTGAGTTTTCATTACCTTCTTTACAGGTATTTTCCCCAAATCCATATCAAGAAAATATGCTTGTGCAATATCATCATTAGCAATTATACCGAGCGGTTTTTCTATACTTTGTGTTTGCACTTTTTTCTTCTGTGTAATAATCACACTATTCACTTTGTTTTCTGCCATCAGTTGACTAACTTTCAACAATGATGCTGTTCCTGGGATTGTAACTGTAACACTGTCATTTTTTACTTCATTTACTCGTCTTAATCTCAGAATGTTAGAAGGTTGCAGGACTTGACGAATTTTTTCTGGTGTCACAACACCAACTATTTGACCTTTACTATCTAGCACTGGTAGATGACTAACTTTATGTTTTCGGAACAGAGACAAAGCTGTAAATAAATCTTGATCGTCTGATTCTTTTAGAGTAATGATATCTAATGTCATTACCTCGCTAATATGCACATCTTCTGATAAATTTTTGAGATTATTAAATTGATCGGTGGCAATTAATTTAACAATATCACTAGAAGTAAATATGCCTAATAAAGCAGATTGTGAATTATGCTTTTGTTCTTGCTCAACAGGTATATTTTTTACTACTAAAACACTTGTAGCTTTTTCCTGGTTTAATAATATCGATCGATCGACCTGCTCATTTTCAGATGTATTCACATTGGGCAAAGCACAACTATTATGTAACTTACTCATTAGTTTTAGTACATCTACTAGAGGAGTTTCTGGAGTCACTGTTAAGGGATGACGGTCAATAGCTTGTTGTAGAGGTGATGAATACATACTAGATTGAGCAATCATAATTATATTTCCTGATTTTATTAGGTAAGAGTAATTTAAAATATGATCTATATTTTTTAGGCAAATTCACAGCTTCTTTTCTTTGCTAGTTCTATGACAATGGTCATTATTACCTAAAAATACAGTCTAAAGTTTATCACAAAATTAATTTTTTATCAATATTTGCAAGTGATAAAATTATATGTTGTATTGTTAAATAAAAACACCATTATCAAAAAAGTCTATGAACTTAGGAATTAAATTAAGATACAAGTATCTTCATTATTTTACATTAGCCATACTCCTGCTCATAACTGCCTGTGGGGGTGGAGAGAAAAAAACAGAACCTCTTGAGACTCCCTCAGCAGCAGCAACTCCAGAAGAAAAGACAAGAAACTATGTTCTAGTTGATGGTTCAAGTACCATTTTTCCCATCTCCGACACAATGGCTCAAAATTTTATGCAGGATAATTCTGATATTCAGGTAATTGTGGGAATATCTAGTTCTGGTTCTGGACTGAAAAAGTTCTGTATTGGGGATACAGATATAGGAAATGCTTCCCGTCCCATGAAAAAGTCTGAGATCGATCTTTGTCGGGCAAATGGAATAGAGTTCGTTGAAATTCCTATTGCCTTCGATGCTATTTCCATCATTGCCAACCAGTACAATGATTTGTCAGACTGTCTAACTCTAAAAGAATTAAAAAAAATTTGGCAGCCTGATGATACTGAGAAAGTTACCAACTGGAAACAAATTCGTGAGGAGTTTCCCGAAGAACCCCTGAGTCTTTATGCTCCTGATACTGACTCTGGTACTTATGATTACTTTACTGATGCTGTTATTGGAGCAGCGGGTAAAAGCCGAAAGGACTTCCAGGCTAGTGAAAATGATAATATCATTATTCAGGGCATCGAATCTGACTGGGGTAGTTTGGGTTTCCTCGGCCTTGCTTACTATGAAAACAATAAAGATATTTTGAAATTGATTGCTATTGACAATGGTAATGGTCAATGTGTGGAAGCAACTCAGGAGACAATCGCCAATGGTACTTATACTCCCCTATCTCGTCCATTACTTTTATATATCAATAAAAATTCTCTAGAAAAAATGCCTCTTGTTAAAGCTTTTGTTGATTACCAAATAGATGTTACTAACAAAGAGGTAATTTCTGAAGTGGGTTATGTCCCTATATCAGGAATTATACAAGTCAAAGTAAAGGAGCGTCTTAAGAAACTAACTACTGGCTCAGTTTTTGGAGGAGAATCTGCCGTTGGTGTTAAGCTTATTGATAAATATTTGTCCGAAAAAGAAAGAAAGAAGATGGGTGGCAGTTAAAGCAAGTCAAAAATCAAAAGTACGATATCATTGATGAATCAAGTGGCTTGCAAGACCGAAAAAGTTTTTCCCTATCCATGGATGAATCCGAAGGCTTGTATTTAGATAATTTTAATTTATCAAATTAAGGCTGAATGTTTTTGGAGGGTTGCTCACCCATCCCCATGACAAAAACAACTTCTAAATTCTGAATTCTAAATTCGTTACCAATGGATAATTGATAATTGATAGCTGTATGTAGATAATTTTATACTCTACAGTTTCGTTTATGAGTGAGAGCGTTTAACCTATTCGATGAGTTTTGGTGATTTTTGGTTTTCAGTTGGGATTGCATCAGGGAGCGTTTTTTATTATAAAAGGTGTTAATCGCTTTTAATGGTCTGCCATTTATCAAAAAAGGTGCTACACCTGTTTGATTTGTAGTTACAGCCATTAAATTATTCACTTCCTTTGTCTATTCCTGCTACCTGTTGATCATCTGTTGTTTTCGACTCTTTTTCAGAGAGTATTTCAATGACATAACAGCTACTTTTTGGTACTATTTTCACTTCTATGATTGACTTTTGTGATCTGGGAATTTTTAACTCACTCATGGATAAGTGACACATTCCTTTTTTGAGAGTTTTTTTGTAAATTGATTCGTGAGAATAGACTAAAATATTTCGACCTTTTGTTTTGTTTTTATATTTAGTGATTTTCGGTCTGACTAAAAATTTATGGGGCTGTTTTTGCCATGGTTTTAAAGCGACAAAATAACTACTCCAAGCTGAGTCTAATCTTCTGATTATTTGCTTACTAACTTTAGTTGGCAAAGCTTGATAATCGTAACTTTTAGAGACTAGATGATAGAGTTGATTAAAGCTTAGTTTCTTTTTGTTTTCAAAGAAATATTGGCGCTGGATAGTAATTGGCTAAATTGAACAGATTTTTTGACAAAAAAGCCTTCTGGTCACAAGCTGACCACAAATCATGTGATTTGCTGATAAAATGACGTTCAACTAGCTTCATACCTTAATTGTAGCTGATAACGACTCAATGGATAGACAACGGAACAAACTTACTCCTAGATAGTTTTATAGCTATAGTTATGAGTAAGTTTGATGAACTTTAGACAAGTTTTTGCTTTCTGTATTTACCTCCGCCTTTTCAGGCTGAATGTTTTTGGAGGGTTGCTCACCCATCCCCATGACAAAAACAACTTCTGAATTCTAAATTCTAAATTCTGAATTCTAAATTCTAAATTCTGAGTTAATGGGCTTTCAATTTTCCTAGAGTCTATTGAAAAAACTAATAATTATTCCTTCACTTCCAGAATTTTTGTTTCAAAATATTAAGTAAAGATGAGTTGAGAGTATTGTCCATGTTTCCATTCTTTACTAAGTCCTGCTGTGGTTGGGACTTTTTTCAACCAGAATCTCGTAAGGCCCACCAGGAGAATAAACTCAAATTCCTCAAGTGGATGCGAGATGACCTAGAAACCAGGTTGGCTGGACTTAATGCGGCCATTCAGACTATAGAACGGCAAATAAATCAAGATCAAGATCCAGCTGCTTAAGCTATATTGAGTAGACTATTTTTAGTTCTTGCACTTTAACTACAGTTATATGTTTTTCTGGGGCGTAATATTTTGCGCCCCTTTTTTTTATCAGTTATCAGTTGGAGACACGGCAGTGGGAGCATCTTGCTCCCGTGCTAGGCATTCATTGTTCCTACCTACATTCCGCACTTCAAAACGTAGCATAAAAAATAAGGAGTCAGGAGTTGTAGGGGCGAATGGCCATTCCCCCGTACAGGAGTCAGGAGTAAATAATTAGGGTTTGCGCTCAAAAATCTTATGTGTGAGGGTAGGAGGACCGAGACAGGAGACAGGAGACAGGAGGAGTAAGGAATGAGCGAGAAGGCAGGAGAAAGAATTATCCCTTGGTTTTTCAGCAAGAGCGTCAACGCAAAATTATAACATGCATGAGCTTAAGGGAGCAAAAATCTTGTACTTTTTCCAGACCTAAAACGGCTAAAGCCAATATAAGTCAATACTTTTAGATTTAATCAGCCAGCCCTAATTAAGCATAAATACTTAATATTTTTCTGAGAATTTGACTCAGGAGAAAGGTGAATAAATAAGACCTCTCCGGAAAAGAGGGAGTAGGGAGTAGGGAGTAGGGAGCAGGGAGTAGGGGGAAAGAATTGATAATTTTTGCGTATGGGATTGATTTGATTTTTGATTATCACCAGTCGTCTGTGGACACACGGAAATACACCGAAAAGATGGAAAAATATTCCAATACACCCTATCACCCCATCACCCCATCTCCCCATCACACTATCTATTTTTCCATAGACCCCAAATGGGTATATACCATTACTATATAGGACTACCGACTTTTAACTTCCGTGAAACTGTATTAGCAAACTATGATCGAAGCTATTCATCAAATACCTACTTTCCAAGCTTTGGCCCTCCAAGTTAAGGCTGAGGCAGTAAATCAGGCAAATGACCGCTCAGAAGCGCGATCGCTCATCGAACAAAGTATTAACCGCATCGCCCAACAAATAGCGGCCAGTAAAGCATTTATTGGCCCTAACTGTAAATTGGTCTTGTTACCAGAATATTTCCTCACAAGTTTCCCGATGGCGGAGTCTTTGACAAGTTGGGCAGAAAAAGCTTGTTTAGAAATGACAGACCCCATCTATGATCGCCTGGGAGAAATTGCCCAAAAAAATGCTATTTTTCTGGCAGGTAATGCTTACGAACTTGACCCCAACTTTCCGGAACTATATTTTCAAAACTGCTTTGTTTTTGACCCTAGTGGTAATATGGTATTACGCTACCGCCGTCTTAATTCGATGTTTGCTCCTACCCCCCATGATGTTTGGGATAAATATCTTGACTGTTATGGTTTAGAGGGTGTGTTTCCTGTGGCTAAAACAGCGATCGGTAATCTTGCTGCTGTCGCTTCTGATGAAATTTTATTCCCAGAAGTGACGCGATGTTTGGCGATGCGGGGGGCAGAAATTTTACTCCATCCTACCTCGGAAATTTATGGGCAAGCGCGATCGCCTAAAGAAGCTGCCAAAGTTTCCCGCGCTGTGGAAAATATGATGTATGTTGTCTCTACTAATACTGCTGGTATTGCCAATACTGCTATTGCTGAAGCTTCGGTTGATGGGGGTTCCAAAATTCTCGACTACCGAGGTTTAATATTAGCAGAAACTGGGCAAGGGGAAAGTATGGCAGCTTATGCAGAAATTGATATTACTGCTCTGCGCAAGTATCGCCGTCAAGTGGGAATGAAAAATTTGTTAGCAAGACAACGGTGGGATGCTTATGCAGAAAGTTATCGTCAGTTTCATGGTTATCCTGCTAATACTATGGATAGTGGAGTTGTGGAACGAAAACATTTTCTTGAAACTCAAGTTGCAACTATTGAAGAGTTGGCAAAACAAGATATTATCTAATACAGTTAAGTTATATATCAAGACTTACCGAATAATTAATAGTTAATAATTAATAATTAATAATTAAGAGTTGATAGTCAATTAATTATTAATTCAACAATTCATGCCTTGAAGCCTCCCATTGTAATTAATAATGAATAATTTACACGCCATAAAGAAGCATGATATAGTCTGTTATAAATTATGAATTTTCCACTCTAGATAATTATTAATTGTTCATTGTTAATTGTTAATTATTCAGTCGGGGTAATTATTAATTATTAATTGTTCATTGTTAATTGCTGAAGCACGAGAACCCAGAAATCTAGTATTTTTTCGTAGATGTTTATTGTTCCTACCAATAATTTATCCTAGCAACTGGGTTTCTTTGTATAAGTCCTATATAGAAACCTCTTTTACATTTACATTAACTTTCCTTTCTATTTCTACAACATTCCCGATTGCGTTTGTCATGGATAGCAAAGCGGAACGGTTTTCTATCGCACTCTAAACTCTGCTATTCTTAGTTGAATAAAAAATCATGTATAAATACGAAAAACCCCATTTAACTTTGATGATATCACAAAAATTGTGAGAATACAAGGGAAAATCCTTTGACGCGCCGAATTTTTCAGGTAGCTCTTAGAAAATGAAAATGTTGGTGATTTTCCACTGAGGAGGTATAGATGGAAAGATTTGATGAGGGAAAGGCGTTGCACAGTCATATCAAATCCGGTTGAATACTTATCATATATTTGGTGGTGGGGAGTGTGGGGAGTGTGGGAAGGGTGGGGAGAAGGGGAGGTGAGAGATTGAAGGCGAGAAAGTGTGGCTGGAATTATAAACATATACTGTATAACCGGATTCTATATCAGAAATGATAAATCGGAATATTTGATATTTTTCGATAATTCTTTCCTTGGCATTGCTGAATTAAGGTATGAAAGTAAGTTTATAGGTAATAGGGAACAGGGAACAGGTATGGAGAGAACAGTTAATATTAAGAAGTAGTTCAAACAATCCCAAATTATCAAATCATATCGTGTTTCAGCAACGCTTTCTTTCCTTAATATATAAATCTCTTGCAAAATTTTTAATTAAACCAATTCAAGATATAGAATCAACAATTTTATCCGCCCTGTTCCCTCCATACCTATTCCCTATTCCCTGACTTCTGCAAGAAGTCTTATGTACAGTTGAAAATCTATCATCATTCTTTATAGTGCTTTTCATTAACATAGAATACAGAGATTTTGGCTTAAAGGCAGAAGGCAAAGGGCAGAAGGCAGAAGTTTTTTAGTCTACTTTTATGAAAACCGCTATAATGTGCAACCCCGAGGGAAAAGCAAGCATTTATGGGAAGCTGCAAAAGATGAAAATATTTCTGTATTGCTTCTATTCCACTGTTGTTTACTGCCAACTCATAACTCAAAAATTTAATCGCGGGCTAAAGATACCACATGGCTTCTATATATAATAAATAATAATTTTACCCAATCAAATTTTTATTTCAAAATCCTGCCAAATTAGTTATAATTTTGTTCCTGATGCTACTAAAGCAGACATAGGTAATACCAATTTATTTTTATCAAAATAAGGCTGTGATGTTTGACGAATAGCAGCTCTAATATTTGCAAGATTTTCCTCAGTTTGATTGCGAAGCAAACCACCTGTTCTTGCGGTGCCTTGATAAAAAGCATCAAGCAATTCATCAGCATTTTTTAATTCCCAAGTCAAAGAAAATTTGCTTACTAAAAGATGAGAAAAACCTGCATTTTGTAATGCATAAATACAGTTTTGTTCTTCACTAAAATAAAAGAATGGAGGTCCTTCAGGAAGAGCTACTTCTAAATTACCATAAGCTTGAATTGCTTCATAAACTAGCTTGATTCCAATACATTTATCCATTACATCCCAGACAGTAAAAGCAAATTTTCCTGGATGACGCAGCACTCGAAATGCTTCATTAATTGCTTTTTGAGGTTCAGCCAAATGTAAGATGCCAAAATTCATCACAACAGCATCAAATTCTTCATTTTTAAAAGGTAAATATTCGGCTTCTCCTTGAATAAATTCAAGGTCAGGATTAAGTTGTTTAGCCTTCTTTAACATGGCATCAGAAAAATCTAATCCGATCGCCTGACATTGACGTTTAGCAGCACCCGCAGCTACATAACCAGGTCCAGTAGCAATATCGAGTATTTTAGTTCCTGTTTGGGGGTTCACAGCATTCAGAAGTGGTTGAATCATTTGATTGGTTAGAGAACCAAAAGAATTATCATATTGGTCTACAGATTGTTGCCACGCATTATATTCAAATTCTCTAAATTCTTTGGCTAAATTAGTCATTTATTTTATCTTATTTGGACAATTGTTTTTACTCTATCATAGTACACTAAAATGTCAATCATCTGACAGCTAAATGCTGACATATATCAGCTATAGCAATATGATTTTAGTTGTGAGATATTGGATATTTTTAGGTAACACTTAACAGATAAGAAGGAAAAAATGTATATAAATGAATAAGATAACTGCTATACTCTATTCTTTTAAGAAACATTCAATTATCACATCTGATTCCTGATTACTATATCAGCTATTAGCTATTAATTAATTGTCTTTAGAACAGGAATTAGTATTGATAGGTAAGCATTCAGCTATTAGCAGTCAGCTAGCCTCCTGGGTCGGAACTGCGAAATTCAGCAATAAAAATGAATGAAACAAGGGTTATTTTAACTTCTATTACATTTTTAACCAGATTATTATCGAAGTACAAGAACAACGAATTTTAGTTGTGAACCTATACAATTCTATAGTACGAAATGTAGATGTGTCTTGGAAGCTGATAGCTGATAGTTGACGGCTATCAACTATCAACTATGAGTTATTAACTGATTATTGCATTGAAGGAGGAATTAGTCTCCAAGGAGAATTAAAACTTATGAATAAATTGGTCACATGACTGCTAACCGAAGTCAAGTTATTACATTTAAAAGCTGTTTGCGCAGCATTCGGGAGGAAAAGCTGAATGCTTACCATGAATTATCAATTATTTCCCCAGACTTCCTACTCCATCTTTTCTAGAAAGGTCTAATGTTTACGTTATAAATTACTGTTTATAGGGAATAGACAAGAGACACTCTTGCAATGGGGAGAAGAGTAGGCACTTATCATAGTTAGTCCCAATTAAATTGTTAATTATTAATTATTGAACTATACTATTTGAAACTTTCTTTTCTCTACCTTAGTATTATACAATTTGGTAGATACTGGCTGACCCAAAAATCAGGTCTTAAGCCTCCCATTTAAAGGATATAAAAAAATAAAATTCGTTATTTTAAGCATTCTACTTAAGTAAGAGGTACTAATAACTGATAACTGAAATGACATACCCTGTTTCTAATAACCACAGTTTTTTCATTAATTGATAATGGATAATTATTTAGAGTTAAAAAAAATTGTACTATTGAAAAAAATCACCTTTTTTAGATATCAAATAAATAGTTTACTTTTTGTACAAAGTTTAGCCAACTAATTCATTATCAATTATCCATTAAAAAGGAGAGACTTTAAACCTATATTCGATTAATTATCCATTATCTATTGGTAAGATTGTTTGATGTAATTGGTATAATATTATCGTAATTTCTAAAATTTACTAAATCAAAAAAAGAAGGATAGTTTATGGTTAATCAAGTTCAAGTGCGCAACCCACGTACAGGAAAAATAGATTATTTTATTACTCCTCCCACACCAACAGAAATTGCGGCTAAATGTGTCGGTTTACGCACAGCACAAATTGAGTGGCAACACTTAGGAATAGAAAAACGAGTTGAGGTAATCCAACATTGGAAAAAAGCTATTTTGTCTGACCAAGAAAAGTTAACTCAAGCATTAGTAAATGACACAGGTAGACTGAGAGAATCAAGAATAGAAATTGACTCTGTAATTAATAGTATAGATAGATGGTGCAATTTAGCGCCCGACCTCTTAACAACCGGGGAAACAAAAATTACAAAAATTCCATTTATTCAACTTCAAAATCAGTTAGTACCTTATCAGTTAGTTGGTATTATTAGCCCCTGGAATTTTCCTCTCTTGTTATCTTTAATAGATGCAATTCCAGCTCTACTTGCTGGTTGTGCTGTTATAGTTAAAGCCAGTGAAATTACTCCTAGATTTATTCAACCGTTGTTAGAAACTATAGCTACTGTTCCATTGTTGCAGGATATTTTTACTTATATTGAAGGAGCTGGAGAAACTGGTGCAAATTTAATAGAATATGTAGACTTTATTTGTTTTACTGGTAGTGTTGCCACAGGTAAAAAAGTTGCCGAAGCAGCAGCAAAAAAATTTATTCCAGCTTGTTTAGAATTGGGAGGAAAAGATCCAGCAATAGTTCTTGATTCAGCAGATTTAGAGTTAGCAACATCGGCACTTTTATGGGGTTCAGTTGTTAATGCAGGGCAGTCATGTTTATCAATTGAACGTATTTATGCAGCCGAGTCAATTTTTACGGAATTTATTACTAAACTTACCGAAAAAGCCAAAAATCTGAAGTTAAATTATCCTCATATTGAATCTGGAGAAATCGGACCAATTATTTCAGATAAACAGGCAGATATTATTACCGAACATTTAGAAGATGCAGTGAGCAAAGGTGCAGTTATTCATTGTGGAGGAAATGTAGAAAAATTAGATGGTGGTTTCTGGTGTTTACCTACGGTTTTAAGTCAGGTAAATCATAATATGAAAATAATGACTGAGGAAACTTTCGGACCGATAATACCAGTGATGTCTTTTGCTACTGTAGAAGAAGCAGTTAGATTAGCAAATGATACAATTTATGGTTTAACTGCTGCTGTATTTGCAGGTTCCGAAACTGAAGCTTTAGCAGTTGCTAGTCAGATAAATGCTGGTGGAATTAGTATTAATGATGCAGGTTTAACAGCGTTAATAAATGAAGGAGAAAAAAATTCTTTTAAGTTTTCTGGTTTAGGTAATTCCCGGATGGGTGCTGATGGTATGAAAAGATTTCTGCGGAAAAAAGCGATTTTGAGTAAAGTAAATTCTATTCCTAATCCTTGGTGGTTTGATTAATACCAAGCGTGATATAATGATAGATAAAAATTTTTTTTCCGCAACATTGTCATTCTCAATATTAGAGACTGCCAAATAAAAAATTATCCTATTAGCTATGAAAGTAAGGGAGTAGGGAAGAAATTGAAAAAGTCAGGGAGTGGGAACTAACAAGTTAACTATAGGAGTAAAAAAATTGGGATAATTTATTTTCTGCTATTCCCTGAAAGTTAAAAAAAATTATTAACTATTCAAAAATTACTGATGTTGTAGAAAACATTGTTGGTTATTCTAATGGTTATCCTTTTTGTAGTATTAGTATTAAATATGGTAATGGTCAAGGAATTAATTTCAATAATTTTTTACAGCGGTTTCCGAAATTATAAGGTACATATCTTGAAGGTTTTAGGGAGTAGGGAGCAGGGAGTAGGGAGCAGGGAATATAATGAGTAGGATAGGAAACAAGCCAAAAATATTTACCGAAAAATTGTGGTCTAAAACCTCCCCTTTTAAAGGGATAAAAAAAGAGAATATTTTTTATGTCAAGCCTCCTTATTGCAGAGGTACTGATAACTGATAACTGATAACTGAAGTGACCCCATCATTTGTACCACATTAGTCCGGAATCTGCTGTAATTACTACTGACGAAAGAAGATAGTTAATTATAGAAATTAGAAAATTTTTACACTTAAAACCTATCACATTACCTAAACTGGAAAGAATATCAATCAGAAGAAGTGGAGGAGGAGGGGGTAGTTTAGGAGGTTTTGGTGAAGGTGGCCATGGTAGTGATGGTGATTAATTTATAGATGGCACTAAATTACAGTTTCTCCAGCATTTGCTCTGTCTAACGTGCATTTTTTTGCACGTCCACTCACAGGAACAAGGTTTTTTGTGATGACTTATGCACATTATCCCACTTAGCCAAAATTTAGGAGATGATTAAAACATAGAGATTAGCAATTAAGGAGTACCTCAAAAAAAGTATCAATAATTTCTATTTTTATTTATCTATGTGTTTGTGTGTGTTTCATTACGTTGTAGTCCCTATAGACTTAGGGGCTATTTTTTTTGTATAGCGCTACGCGCTAGGGAATAGGGAATAGGGAATAGGGAATAGTAAACTGTTAAAGGGTTTTTCCTGCGGAAAAGCTCCGCTAACAGGATTTAGAAATGTCCTAACCTTAATGCGTAGCGCTATAGATACCCCCTAATATCATCTGCGGAAATCTTGTTTCTTTAATTATCAATTATCCATTATTAATTATCAATTATCTAACCAAGCTTTCATTTTTCCCGGATTTAATAAACCATAAGGGTCTACTTTTTGCTTAAATTCTAACTGTTCAAAATCTGTGGTTTTCATTCCCCCATCTTCCAAAATATAGGTATGAGGATTAAAAATATTTACTCCATTCTCTTCGTGATATTCAATAATTTCATTCAGTCGTTCTTCCGAACTATAACGGACAATTTGTAATCCCACTGGTGTAGTTTTACCATCCATTCGCATAAATTCTAAGTGCATGATTACTTCATCACCAAAATGCCGATACATTTTTTCTACAAGTGCCAAATTTTTATCACTTGGAAAACCACTTTGTAAATAAGTCAAACCTGAATCTACACTCCGCGCGTGTAATGTTGTATGATTCCAAGTAAACTCATATATTGGTGTACCCTTACTTGCCTCTTCAGCAGTTTTTTCATAACAAATTTCGCCCTTAAATTCTTTAAGCAAATCTTGCAAAGATTCTAAACTATATTCAGATACCATCAAAAAAGCACAATGTTTTCCTTCAGGAATTGAATTTTTTAAACCAGCAAAAAAACTAGGTATCGGCCAAGCAAAAACAGTAATTAATTTTTTGACAATTCCATCACTATCTCCCAATGCTTGAGCAAATTTTGCACAGGTCATAAAATCATCAAAAGTTACTATTAATTCTGCCCAAGGATAAGTAGGAGCTAAAGGTATTTCTAATTGAGTAATAATTCCATTTGTTCCATAAGCATGATTAACTTTTTGTACATCATCACCCCGCAATTCTATAACTCTTGGTTCGTCTTCCATAGTAACAACTCGGACAGCAGAAACATTACCTCTATCTCTCAATCCACCATAATTAATTGAACCAATTCCACTACTACCACCACCAATAAAACCGCCAATTGTAGCAGTACGATAAGTTGAAGGAAACATCCTGATTTCCCAACCAATTTCTTTTGCTTTTTTATCTAAAGCAATTAATTTTATTCCGGGTTCGACGCAAGATAAACCAGGTTTAATCCAATTAATATTATTCATTTTTGTAGTGTCGAGAACTACCCCTCCCTCTAAAGGAATACATTGCCCATAATTACCAGTTCCCGCACCTCTAACTGTTAAAGGTGCTTGATATTTAACGCAAGTTTTAGCTATTTGTAAAACTTCTGTTTCATTGGTAGGACGTACAACTAAATTAGCTCTTTTATCTTTCAGTTTGGATTCTAAAACAGGGCTGAAATGATAATAGTCTAAAGAGAGTTTAATAACTTGATTTGGCTCAGTAATAATTTCTATATTTGTTAGTTCTGATGCTAGGGCATCCCAATTTATTTGTTTTGTTTCAGTTGTTGTCATTAGAATTTTGAGTAAAAAGTTATTTTAACATTATTATATATAATTGCTTGAAAAGTAGTTATTGCCACAATAGAAAGTTTTTTGAAAGATATTGTGATATAATTGAATAATATCAATAAGTAGCGATCGCTAAAATGCGTATTATCAGTCGGAGGACACTGAGAGAATACTGGGAAAAACATTCCAATGCTAAACCTGGACTTTTACTATAGTATAATAGGGTATCAAATGCAGAGTTTCACAATTTTAATGATTAACTGATAACTGATAACTGATAACTGATAACTGAAATGACCACATTTCCCCCTCGCCCCATAACTAATGAAACTGAATTAATAGCTACTCAAAATCGGATTAATTCTATTTTAGACAAAGGTTCCCTGACAAAAGAAGATCGCGACTATCTAAAAGTTTTAGGAATGTTAGTCTATGAATATGAAGAAGAACATGAACAAATTCCTACTATTCGTGGTGTGGAACTTCTGAAAGCTTTATTAGAAGAATCTCAACTTTCTCCTCAAGATTTAGTTCCTATTTTGGACAATGAATTTATGGTATTAGAAGTATTGAATGGCAAATGTAAACTCTCAGAAAATCAAATTCAAGAACTAGCTAATTTTTTCCATATTTCTCCATCTTTATTGATAGATAATGAAAAGTAATCATTGCGACGATAGGAAGCAATCTCAAATGTTTGGTAAACAGTTTTTTCGTGCTATAATATTATTAAGTTTTTCTATTTTCCCCTAAATAGTTAAAATTACTGAGTTGACGAGGTAAAAAATGATTGACGACTTAAATGCTGCTTCTACGCAGATTCAATCAGGTTCGATTATAAGTGGAATCGTAGGTGGTTTCGTAGATAATGGAGAAGACTTCATCCTCAATTTTAGTGGTGGCAGCACTATTGTAGACACCTCACTTTTGAATGCTAATCAATTAGGTTTAAATATCGGGGAGTCTGTAAATGTTCTAGTTAGTGAATTTGACGGCATCGAAATTGATACTATATTTATCACTAGACCAGATAATTCAATTATTTTAGGCAGTCAAACTATCCCAGTCCCACCGCCCCCACAAACAGCATTAGACCCCATTACAGGAGGAATAGCTAATCCCCCTTCTCCAGTATTTAACCCTGTTATCCCTCCCCAAGGAAACCCAATTTCTGGTACGGTGGTAGGAATAGTTGATAATGATGAGTTCTTCCTACAGGATGCTAACGGTACTCAAATCTTAGTGGATACAGATTTACCAGATACTCA
>JAAUYL010056127.1_pt1 | contig 22368 bp, 14 predicted proteins | sample 7278011 | NCBI WGS metagenome assembly JAAUYL01 (sample SAMN14350225, study PRJNA611818) | marine sediment metagenome | isolation source: surface marine sediment (1.8m) | place: French Polynesia: Moorea | collected 2018-08
CAACGTCTCAGTTTTACTAAATAATTATTTAGCAATACTGAGACGTTGCTAGCAATGCATTGCGGGCAGATGAAGTGGACAAATGTCTTTAATTTTTTTGGCCAATTTCAGCTTTAAAAAATGCCGGTGAAACAAGCACTCAAGGCCGGACAAGACAATTACAAAATAGCAATTAAATGTTGATTTTTTACTTGATTCGTCCACAAAGCGAAGCATTCATTACAAATCAACAATAGGACGAAAATTAAACTTGAAAACCACCGAGTGACTTTTCAAGAGCAGCGCAATTCATATTCCAAAATCTCGCAGATTAGAAGTTTTAATTGGAAAGAGAAGGCACAAAAATATCTAAGTTAGTTAAATAATGTGGTATCGAATTCTCCCTGGGGTGCACATAAGTTAGATATAACGTCATTTATGGATCATTCTTTGACTCCAGTTTGTAAACTTTGTTTTAGCCCTCGAGCAATTTCACATATTATTTCATTTTGCGTGTAAAAAGAATGGAAAAGGCAAACAGTAACCAACAGAATTGCATTGTCCCATAAGTTATTTAAAGCTCCAATTTCGATCTTTGTTCTATTTTGGGAAGCAATTTTCTTGACATAATGCAGAACTGAAGATGCACTCCATATCAACCAGATGGCGACCGTCTTGGAACGATTTTAAACAATTAGCCAATTATGCCATTTAAAAAAATTAAATTGACGCATCCCGACTGCTAATTTAATCCAACATCATCAAAATAATACAGGATAATAATAGGAAGCACGGTGGTAATAATTTTCAGCTTTGTTCTGGGGTCAACGAGCGACGCCATTCAGATAATCAACAGCATTAATGTTTTTATGTGAAATTGTCCATCTGGTGGTACCATTATACTCAAGTAAATGTACATAATTGGTTGGCATACAAGTGGCTCTGCTTCGCTTCCCTTTTTTGGCGCCATGACTTTGCCAAGCAGGTATGGTTTTTCGCGGCGTAAATTATTGGAGCAACGGAAACACAGGAAATGGCTAAAAAAGGGGAATTCTATTCCAGTCCAAAGTTTTTTGGAAATATGCTTTCAAGCAACCACTCTCCTGTCACTATCTGTGACAATTGTAGATCAGAAACGAATTTAGACTGTCAAACGATTTTCTCAAGAAATCTTTCACGAAAGCTTTCTGAAAGCCGGTATTGTGGGGATTAGATGCTCAGGTAAATAGATGCCATCTGCCTTTTTGTTTTCAGGGCTAAATGGACCCAACGACATTTACGCGCTTCGTGTTTTATATTTATGGTAACAGAACACAGACAACATTTATACCTGAGCATAAATAAATAATGTTTTGGTACGTTTCATTTAATTTTTGAAGTATCTCGTATGTCCACCATGCGTCATTCAGAGTGGCAATTTGGCATACGTAGAACCGATATTTACTAGAATTAATTATCCATTCCTTCTACTGGTTATTTAGGTAAATAGATAGATATGGAAATTGTCTCCGCAAAAAAATGACAACACTTTTTCCACTTACTCGATTCTTTACTTTTATTCCGTTTTAACCGGTGGACAACGCTTCGTGTGCCGGTTAAGCTTGAAACTTGCACCGGAGCACATCCGTTGCTTTGCTCGCTTCTAGAGTGGTATTAATCTACGCGTCGCTTAAAACAAGCATGCTGCTACTGCTACTGGTCTACTATTCTATGAAACCATAATTGGCCATTTGAGGTTCACAAAACCTTACTGTAGTGTGTAGACATTGAACTTCGCCGAACACTCGGGCTTTCCAAGCCAAAAGTTTTCAGCTTCAGACATCAGTCAGTCACTTAGAGGATGTGACGGTGCGATGAGGTCCTCCCCTTTTATTTTTGATGGTTGACAAAGTGTTCAAAAAAGTGTAATCAAAATGTGAAACCAGGTTGACTCACACAATCCGGATTTTTTAAGGAGGCATTATTTTCGAGTGAACTACTTACCTATAATTACTAATTAGTCATTTCAATTGATACCAAGAAAAGCTTAGAATCTTCCTGCCATCATGCTACTACCAAACATTCAAAGTAAGTTTTTTTACGATTTCCCCGTGCTTTATTGATTTATTGATCAAAGAAGGGTTAGAAAAAAGCAAAGGACGAAGCTTAGTGCATTTTCTAAAGTCTCTGAATAGATAGACCTTTTTCAGAGTCCTTTCAGTGGGATATCTCAATATTTTTGCAAGGTTCTGCAAGTTTAACTGTGATCGATTCAATCCGATTTTTGTCTTTAAAATGTCAAAAACTCCGCTTCGTCATAAGTGTTTTTTCTCGGTAATGATTTGGTAGCCTCTGCAAAAATATAAACTATCTACGAGCTTGTTATCAGGCAGCAAAATTGCGGTATTATTTTTATCCACATTTTTCAGGAAGTATACTTGGCTCCATTTCATCGCAATGCTGTGGCCATTTTTTTACAATTCACGATGATTACATTTTTTTGTGAATTTTGGTTGACGAATGCTATGAAAAAGTTGAAATGAAGCCTCCTCCCCGATTTTGGCACGTGACCATTGTAAAACTACAGAAACTGGCGAAACACATTCTCACGCTTGCAAATGGAAATGGAATTTTCAGTTATTATTGGATCATGCAAATTATTGCCACGAGTTTGAATTTAACGAGGAAAAATAGTGAAAAATGCCCGGCAATTTATCAACGCAAAATCAGCTATTTACAACTAAACAACTAAAACAACTAAAACAACTAAAAGATTCACGTTTTTATGCTGGCAACAAAGCTCAATTATCTCACACACGGAGAAAAATTGTCAAAATGACCAGGGAATTAGGGGGTAAATTGCTCCTTTTAAAAATTTCGATATGCCTAGGTGACCAGCACAATTATGCTACTCAGCCAGCTCTTCCCTGTAGAAACAAAATCTGAGTGGCCTTTGAAGTGATGTGCATGAAACACAAAATTCGCGGTATAGGCAATGATAATCATCAATAGACCTTGCGTTCAGGCTTTTTTAAATCTCTACCAGACAAACAAATCCTAAGCATTAGTAAGTAAAGTGTTGCCTCGATCCTGCTTTCTGCTAATTTTGACCAAAACGTTTCGCTTGATTGTTATAATAATAACCTTGAAAACCATGTGAAATCATCCTTTATAATTTTCCTATCCTCTCCCGTCAGGAACTCTTTTTAGATCTTTTTTAAAAAAGAAATAAAAGAAATGTATGTGGGAATTGAGATGTTTGCAAAGATATAATCGGCGTTGCTTTTAGTTGTCGTCTTCATTTTATGGTGTTGTTTTTCTTCACGGTTTGATCTGCCATAGGCCGTTGAACGCTTAGAACTTTGGCATCGGATCATGTGACTATTTAAAAAGAATTACAGTGCAACAACAAATAATGGATAGACAGACTAGCAGCTACTGTTTTTTTCGGTGTAAAATGCGAGCACGGGTACAATTTTTGCACAGACACACACGCACATTTGTACGGCTTGAGTGGATAATCATGACATTTTGCCTCTTCTTTGGTTAAATTTTTGGATTGTTTTGAATGACATCAGTATCATCACTCGGTGATGTGTTTTCTTTCAGAACATTTAAAGACAATTTCCTTTACATTCATAGCCCATTAAATGATTCATTAAGGCCTATAAATTGAAATGCATAGCACCTGTGTGTTGTTTTTTAAGCCGCACAATCATTAGAGTTCACAAGAATAAAACTCTAAATAGTCGAGAAGAAGTCATTTGTTCAAGCCAAAGCAAGTATTTCCCCACTTGTTGTAAAAATAAGTTTAGCAAACAAAATGCTTAATACCCTCTTACATTTGTAAATAGTAGCACTTTTGGTGTTCGGAGATTTTAACGCGCGTAGACTCCGTCATGGTAGAAGTAGAAGCTAAAGCAGCAGAACGTAACGTTGACTCGCGACTTGCCACTGTTGTTTTTCTCTTTCTGCCATGTAATGTACTAACTTACAACAAAAATTCAATGGCAATTCCAGACTTCTCGTCTTGCGTTAAATGTGAAAAAAACCTAGCATTAAACTATTTTTAATATTTAACATTTACCTAGAAGTGGGCAGTACCTTTTCCTTTTCAAAGGGTATACCCTGTATACGAATCAATCGATCATTGTTTGTTTCTCTTAGTTACCGAGAAAAAAGTCCTTAATGGAGCATTGTCAACAAATAATTCATTCTTTTTATCAAGAAAACAACTAACAAGCAAATACCCTGAAATCAATACGTCAGCAATAAATTAATTGCCATGTCTCCGGGCCTTTGTTTTCAAGCTGTGAAGTTGTCACTTTTTCGTGGAATATTTCCATAAAATATGAATATGTCTCATTGAAGTCTCATTAGTGCCGTCGTGACAAAAACGCCATTTATGATTCCACATTTTTTGCGTAAAATACCAGACGAGTTCATGTTGCATAACAATAAATATTTGCACCGAAATACTCGTACTTTGTTTTCTAATTTGATAAGCGCTCAGCGTAGATGACATATTCTTGGCGGGTGTGTCTAGCTAAATATTGCATTATTTAGGCCCTTTTCAACTTGAACATTTTTACTAAAATCCATCTTTTGATTGAGCAAGAAGAAGATGCGAAAATATCGCCAAAGATAAAAATAAGGATGTGTCATGGTGCATCTTTTTTCATTTTCATTTCTTTCAGATCTTCCCAAGAATCTCAGAACTTTAGGAAACAAAGGGAGGCTAAAATCAAGAGGCATTAATAGAAGCGGCCATTTTCTTCGTACAAAATCGAAAAGTCCATCGCTACTCTCGGTCATTCTACTTCTTGCCCTCCACATTAGCATTCATCCTGTCGCCGGTAAGTAAATAAGTATAATATACTTAAATTAAAATTTAGTTAATTAAAGAATTGATTATTAAATTATTGTCCTTCAGCTCAACGAGAATGTCCGGGCACCGAGACCTTCGACAAGTTGACGGGGGTCACCCTGAGGAACGCAGCTCAAATTCCCCTCTTTTCCAGCATCGGGAACACGGTCACGGCCGAGTGCAACAACAGGTAGGAGAACCACCCAAATCTCTGCATTCATTTTTTAAGGACTCGGTTTTTGTCCTCGTCGTTGGTGACTTGAACCCTTGCCATCCGTGGGGATAATTAGGGATGCTCTATGTAGATATATTTGAGTCTCTGACCAATTTTAAATAGGGCAGGACGTCGTCGTTGTCTTAAATTACAGTCCCTGCTTTTAGAAACTGACAATTACCATTATGTCTATTCTATGCAGGACAAGGCCAATTTCCTCTGCTGTACAAATGGAGAGCTTACGATGGATATTTATAAACCCAAGCAAAAAATAGGTGTTTTTTTGTTGGAAATATATGAAGGGTGAGGTTTGGATACCACTTTATTTGTCTTCGTTTTTTCACGCATTTTTTTGTTATGAGTGACTTTAAAATATCCAACCAACCACTGACCATTCCTGTGCACATATCATGGTTATGTGTGTGGTCTCCAGCAAAGGAACCCGCGATTTTTTGGCGCAAAAAGATATACGAGTTCATTTTGGTCAGAGAGCGACCATTTTGTGAATATACCGATCCATAAAACTCAAGAGAGCGCCTATTAAGACATTAAAATATATTTAAATTCTCAAAAAAATAGGTCTACATTTGGAATCAACGCTTTAATTTTACAATTTTCTACTTTTTTGACTGTAAAATATCTAGTCAGCAATATTTGCTCGATCAAAGGGTAATTTTGTTGGTTGTTTGCAAACTTTTTGTGCTATTATGTCATTTCTTGCAAATCGAGCTTTTTACGAAACAAATCTCTGGAACTACTGAAATATCATGACAATCATAGCATTTGCATATTGAAACAGACTCTTAGATAAAAATTGGTTGTAACGATATATTCGAGCTTGTTCTATTTTAAAACAGGGGCCAATTTGGCAGCAGTTGAGAAAACTCACACGTTTTTACGATCTCCAACTTCAACAGCAAAGCAACTCATTTTGTGTCCCAAGCTTTTCAAGTTCAGGAGGTCACCAAAAAGGGTCGACGAGTAGACATGCTAAATCTACGTTGTAGGCTCCGAAGCTTCTGCTTCTCCGTAAATGACGACTTAATAGTACATCTATATAGTGATGGGAGCATCCGTTATACCCGAAAAGCTTGGAGAGTCGTTGCTAAAAAATTGAGGCTTTTGCAAGCCCGCGCAAAAATTACCTTCATTCTTCCAAAAATGAGCAAAAGATTACGAAAAAAGGTGGGAAAATTAGGGACTTGAAGCACGACGCCAGACGACTTGTTGGTTGCTCTTTGCGCTTTGTCTCTTTTGAAGATATTTTGGTTGCTTTTAATAATTTGGTACTTGGCTGGAAAGATTCTGATCAGACAACACAGAGACTACTAAAATATGGTGGTGCGGCATTCTATTTTTCGCCGAAAATATTTCGTGGTTTATTTTTGACGCCCCGAGGCTGCTCAATTTGGGAGCATTTAAAAAGGTGCCACCATCATCCAGATATCCCTAGCCAAAAGAATATATTTTAGATTAATAGAAATTATCTTCATTTTGTCAGTATCCATCAAATGCATTTTGGTAGATAAAACTATAAAATTTCTGGCTGCAATAATGTCTCAATGAATGTGCTCTTTTGATGGTGTCTGGAAAAAAAGAGGTAACAGAGGCTCGACTCTCGAAGGAGGTGATTTCCGTAAATATTCTCCATTTAAAGAAAAATGCTCCTGCTCCGCCCCAAACCTGAGTCTCGATCAAGGTCGTGTCGATTTTCCAATTTTCTACTCACTCGAATTTGACGAAAAAATCACGTTTCTCTTTCTTGAACAAAGTTTTTGTGACACATTGGCATTACTAATGCATAAAAATTCTCGAATTCGAGGGAATCGCGGAACAAACAAACAATTTGCCTTGTTTTTCAGCACATTTTACGCGACACAAAATTGGGCTATCAAGCGCATAAATTGACTTCCTATGTAGCTACATAAAAAGGCATTAAAAAGCACGCGAGTCTGCGTAATGAAAAATTCCCAATAGTGGATTTATTTATCGCACGAACTCTTACAAGGTTTGAACATAGCTTGTAAGGCCTTATCTTGGTTTCTTTCTCTTTTCCCACATGCACAGTGTGCATGTCCTACGTTTGATGCATCATCAATAGATTTTTGCAATTTCTAAAGAACAATGTTGTCCCCATAGGAAAGTGGGATTTATTTGGAGCTGTTATCAAAGGAGAATGCTTTAAAAAGGTGTGATGCAATGTCAGCCAAGTCATGTTTCACCGGAAATATGATAACTGGCTCCTCTATTTCATAAGCATGCACACATATAGGCATTCGCAAAAGAAACTTATGACAATCAAGTCATCATGGATATGGAAGCGAGCGTCAGTTCCTATTCCAACTTTGGTTTCGAGGACGACAGCGGGGCTGTCGAGGCCGCCGAGGCCGCGACGCCAGCCTCGGATGGCAAGGAGGCCGAGAAGAAGAATTACGAGGTCAAGCGGATCGAGATCCCGGACGACTACGGGCCGGAGGAGCGCGGGACCTGGGGCAACCAGTGCGACTTCTTCCTCTCCGCGTTGGGGTACGCGGTCGGCCTCGGCAACGTCTGGAGATTCCCCTACGTGGCGTACGAGAACGGCGGCGGCTCCTTCTTGATTCCCTACACGATCATGCTCCTGATCTGCGGCCTCCCGATGTTCTTCATGGAGCTCGTCCTCGGCCAGTATTCGGGCTGCGGCCCGACGAGGCTGTTCGGCCGCATGGCCCCCGTCTTCAAGGGCCTCGGGTTCGCCATGATCGGCGTCACCTTCTACGTGGCCATCTACTACAACATGATTATCGCCTGGACCCTGTTTTACATGTTTGCTGGCTTTCGCTCGGTCTTGCCTTGGTCGGCTTGTAATGCCGTTGGGATATACAGGTACATTTATTTAGTAGAAATAGAGGCCTCAAGTTTTCATATTTCCACGTAAATTTCTATAATTAGTGGACCGAAATGTTTCGATCCTGTGCCAGGAGTGACGGCGCCAAACGGAAGCTGGACGCCTCCCGAGGACTACTTCAACACGGTGATGCTGGGATTGAATCCAGAAGAGCACAACTGGTCCAACTTTGGAGGGATGCATTGGCAACTGGTCCTGTGCCTGTTAGCAGCCTGGATCATCGTCTGCCTGGCCTTGATCAAGGGGGTCCAGAGCAGCGGCAAGGTTGTGTATTTCACGGCCTTGTTCCCCTTCGTGGTCTTGTTCATCATGTTCGTCGTCGGCCTCACCCTCCCGGGATACGAGAAGGGCATAGAGTTCTATGTCAAGCCGAACTACACGCGGTTGGGCGAGGTCGAGGTCTGGCAAAGCGCGGCCACCCAGATCTTCTACTCCCTGGGGCCCACCTTCGGCGGCCTCATCACCCTGTCGAGCTACAACAAGTTCAGCAACAACTGCCACCGGGACGCCTTCCTCATCGCCTTCTCCAACTGCGCCACCTCGGTCTTCGCCGGCTTCGTCGTCTTTAGCATCATGGGCTTCATGGCCGAGATCACCGGCCTCAAGGTTGAGGAGGTCATCCAGTCGGGCCCGAGCTTGGCCTTCGTCGCCTACCCCGACGCGATTAGCCGGCTGGCGGAACAATGGGGCCCGTGGGCGCCTCCCCTCATGTCCTTCCTGTTCTTCTTCATGCTCCTCACCCTCGGGTTGGACAGCATGTTCACCTTCGTCGAGACGTTGACCACCGCCATCCTGGATCACTTCAGGGCCCTGAGGAGGTTCAAGGAGTGGGTGGTGGCCTTCACCTGTTTCATGGGCTTCATCTGCGGCCTCGTGTTTTGCACTTCCGGTGGCGTCTACATGTTCACGCTGATCGACAACATGAGCGCGTCGTGGAACATTTTGCTGTTCGCCCTCATCGAGGTCGTCCTCGTCTCCTGGTTATATGGAGCTGACAGGTTGTTTGACAACATCAAGGAGATGGAGATCCGAATGCCCATTGTCCTCAAATGGTATTGGAAAATCTGCTGGCAGTTTGTCACACCCATCACCCTGATCACCCTGATCTTCTTCTACTTCCGGTTTCATGAACCAGTTGCCTACGGGAAGTACACGTTTGAGCCACCCGTTCAGGGTCTGGGATGGCTTCTGGGGGTCTCGACTTTCCTTCTCATTCCCACGGTTGGAGCGTGGAACCTGTACAAGAGGCTGAGAAAGGGGAAACCCCTGGGCTGGGCAATTTTGAGGCCGACCCCGAAGTGGAGGCCGCATGACGGCCAACCTACGGGGACGAGCATGGACAAGTTGGACGAAATTAATTAAAAATGTGTCAACTTATTATATCAAAAATTATACTGGAAATATTAATTATCTTTTTAGGAATCATATTTATGAAAACAACATAGGCATGTGTTAGGCATTGTTCTTACCGTTGATTTGATTGACTTTTCAAAAGCATATTTTTTTAACTCTGTTGCTATGTCCATAGTTTTTGGGGTTATCACAAAACATAAGCACTGAGGTTTGTAAAGCGGATATCCCTGAACAAAGCGAATAAATAAATAAGCAGAATGATAAAAACTTGAAAAGAAAATTCCTTTTTCTGTGTATGTAATTTAAGAATTATATCGTTACAAGAAAACCACTACTTTGTTTTAAATGCATAATATGGTAATTACCATGGGAAAACCAGCCATGCTTTCGGTAATTAATCAAAATAAATTGTTAAACTTATTTGGGACCGCCACAATCAAGACGATTTTTACGAAAATTGTGGACACCACCAAAAATGCAAAATATTTTGCAAACGGGCAAAAACGAATGCCAATGCGGTGAGAACACTGGCAAGACAGAAAAAATCATAGTCAAACTCAAATGTCTTACCAACAAACATTGATTGCTTGCAATCAAAATTCTTGAAAAAGGGTAGAATTTTTTTTCAGCGAAAAAAAATATGACCTTGTCCCCTGACCGCAAATTGTCGTTTTCTCCCATAAGCCATATTCAAAAAGAACCCCTTGCATTTGAGTATAAATGTCTTGAATGAAAAAGACATCCTCTTTTCTGTCTCTTTGTTCTCAAGAATCGTCTTGTCATAAAAGCATGAGTTACTTATTTTAGCTTCTTCAATAATCTGGGTCGTGCTTAGTTCATGGCTCAATAAAACATTTTCGAGAATACTTACATAAATATTCTACGAATTCTATCAGCGTTTAGGAAATTGCATTATCATTAAATCCAGCCAAAATGTGTCCCTGTTTTGAGCTCAATTTCCAATTTCAGCAAGGTTATTTTTGAACAGAAGTTGCTTGCTGCTGGATTATCCTGTAAGGTCAGGAACACATTTCCTGAATCAAAATTTGCATAGTGTTTTTACTTAGTCATTCACATTGTGGTCCACAATAAAAAATGCGTTTTTTGACGAACACGAAACCTAAATTATCTGGTTCGCAGAACATTTTGTCAAAGCAACGGCAGGACAATAAAGCAAAATTCACACAATTCTCATAAAATTGAGCCCCCCTCACAGACCAGGCATGCTTTTGTAACTAATGCAGCAACATCGTGGCATATAGATAAATATTATTTTACCAAGTTCCGTAAGTCTAGATTTTATAAAAAGGTAGTGTGATGTTGTCATATCTGTAGCTTTTGGTTGCACATTTTTTGGTTTGGGTATAAAATTTCACCCCACTTTTGTGGCGTGCTGGTTTGGTGTAAGGGACATATTTTATTTGCTGGACTTAATTTTTGTCGAAAAAGAAAAAAATACTTTCTTAGATACAAAAGTACAATCAAGGGTAATTTTAACCCCATGAAGTCAGTCTGCTTTGCACGTACACAATTATAATTAGTTCCATGTAACGTACGAATGGAAGCAAGGCTCGGTAATTCTTAATTTGGAATATCCTGCCTGAACTTTTCACGATAAAAGTATCAAAGAATCAAGGCGTTCTTACTTGTGCGCTATAAATTCCCAATGTACAGAATTAAAGCAACTTTGTGGATTTTTATAATTACTGCAGTGCCCTCTTCATGTTATTTTGAATTTTAATTAAATTACAAAGCTACATATGACCAGGGTACTTGGTTATTTTGGTGTGAGTTGTGCTTTGCTTCTATGCATATTCGTTCGTGTTGCTTCTTCATTTTTTTGGATTTATTAGAGGGACTTTTTTCCCAATTCCAATCATGGCTGAGACACGCAAAGAGCTTCCTTTTTCAAGAGATATCAGGATCTGTTGAACAAAACATTTAAAATCGGCACGATTAATGATCGAAAAATAGCAAGGCAAATGACTGCCGTCGTCGGCCTATTTATTTTTATTTTCTGGTGACTTCAACGCGCGGAATTGTTTTGAAATTGAAAATTGGCACCGGAGCTTCCTGGAATTTGGAGCAATCGTCCGTAGCAGTTTTGTTATCTTCGGATTAAAAAGTAATTTCCAAAATTACCGACTGTTGATTTGATATTTTGCAGATGCCGGGCTTCGAGTGACTGCCCAGGTTTCCTGATCAACTACGAGCGGGAGAGTTGTTTCAGAGTAGACTTCAACACAGACGACCGACGCAATGACCTCATCCCATCGAGGTCGAGGGTCAACTACTTTGAAAAAGTCTGTCTGAATGGTGAGCAATTGGGCAATTTACCAATTTGACAGAATTGAATAATGACCACCTTTGTACTCTAGCACCAACTTGCGAGAAGGCTTGGATCTTCGAGAGAGTGCCTGGTTTTGAACTGGCTGGCTATGATGATATCGTTAAGAAGGCAATCTTGACGCGAATCGAATGCCAAGAGGCTTGTCTCAAGGAGCGAGATTTGCCATGCCGATCGGCCGAATACATCTACGAGACCTACACTTGCAGGCTTTCCAGGGAAACCAGGAGGTCTCAGCCGGCCTCTTACAGGTAAAAAGCATATAGGCCCGCCAGAAATATAAATAAGCAGTTTCCAAACTGTAGAGCGACAACCGAGGACATCGACTACTTGGAAAACCAATGCGCCGAGGCCGCCTATCGCGGCATGTGCGACTACCAAAGCTACGACGGTCAAGACCTCGGATTTGCCGACCTCCAAATATCCACTACCAACGAACGAGAGGTAAAGATACCATGACATGCGATAACTCTTCGCACTACTGACGTTATGATAATTGTTCTCGTTAGTAATTATGGCTCTATTAAGTGCTCGAGGTTAATAAGTATGTTGGGATTTTTTGTTGCAGTGCCAAGAAAGATGCGACGAGACGACGGCATTCGTCTGCAGATCAGTGACTTATTTTCCGTCGACTCAAGTTTGCAGATTGAGCGGTGACGACAATCTTTCAGCAGGTCCGACTGCTTTGGCCGATCGTCGAGGAGCCAATTATTACCAAAAAGCACCATGCGTTGACCGTAAGTACAGAAGTGCCTTTTATGCTCTCAAATTGATTGCTGTAAATATGACGATTCTTCTTGAAACATATCATACATTTTTCAGCCGAACCTAATACAACTTCTACTCCGGCCACTGACGCCGTTAATAACAGTAGAAGTAACACTATCGCGACCTCGAAAACTTTCCGTAGGCAACCAAGACAAAAGTCTAGAAATCGAGACGAAGAAGGTTAGAGATATTCACATGTGCTTGACCACGCACGTGTGTGTGTTGAGCTAGCAAATTGTTGAACTAGACTTGAACCTTTATTTTTTACTTTTGCATTTCTTCAATCTGTTCTTTTGATTTATCATCACCATACTAATTACTAACACTCATTTTCTGGCATGCGTTTACGACTTCCATCACGCTGTGTGTTGTTCAAAAAGAATAATTCACTTCATTAGTCAATTGTGTTTACTTTGACCTTGATCAATTTGAGGTTGCCTACCGATTCTCAGATGGCCAGTCTCCATATTATCCTGTCCTCCAATTAACACAATAACCTTTTTTTGATTTTCCATTCCCCCATCCTTCCTTCCTGCACAAAATATGACCGCCTTACATTTCAGTGTCCTGCTCTCCCAAGCCCAAAATAAATGGAGATTCGCCTTGAATTTTCTACACGGGAAAAAAAACTTGTGAAATCATGAAAACAATACGAGCGTATATGCTTCCAGTGAGCCTGGTCTGCACGGCCACCTCCATGACGGTCACCCTCAACACCGTCGACGGCTTCGAGGGGAAGATGTTTGCCGTCAAGAACCCGCGGGGGTGCGCCACCAAAGGCACTGGCAGGACCGAGACCCAGTTGACCTTCTTGTACGAGGACCCCGAGAGCAGGTGCGGCGTGACGCGCGAGGATCGCGGCGTCTACTCCAACACGATCGTCATCCAGCACCACCCCATCATTCAGCAGAAGGGGGACAGAGCCATCCGATTGAACTGCTTCTTCGAGGCCGGAGAGAAGACCGTCAGCAACACCTACAACGTCATCTCAGACACCGTGAGGCCGGACGAGGAGGTCACCATCGCCGAGGGCACGACGGTTCCCGGTATCCCGACCTCGATCGTCAACGCGACTGCTCCATCACCCTCGGTTCTCTTGCGAATCGTCGACGAGAATGGCAACGACATCAGCGGCACGAAACTCGGCGAGCCTCTGTTCATCCGGATCGAGTTAGACGGCGACACGATCTTCGACATTTTTGCACGCAACCTCGTCGCTCAAAGCGGACTTGACGATGAGGAGATCGTCCTCCTAGACGATCGCGGTTGCCCCTCCGATCCCGTTTTTCCCGGCCTTGAGAAGGACCCGGAAACCGGAGCGCTGCTTGGAAAATTCGAGGCCTTCAAGTTCAGCGACACGACCGTCGTCAACTTTGAGGTTAACGTGCAATTTTGCCAAGACAAGTGTAACCCAGTAAGTAAAGAATCCAGCTTAAGAGAAGTGATCTCAATAATGAAAGATCAATAATTAGGTTGATTGCGGCAATGGAGTGCAATCGTATGGACGCAGGCGAAAGCGTCAAGTCGGAGAAGACTCCCTTGGCCACAACTCCGGAATGGTCTACGACCCGAACCTTGGACAAGAGGTCATCCAGTACGACAAGCCATTGAGGAAGCAGATCTTTGTTGACCCTGGAATCACAGTTTCCCGCTTCACTGCCGACGACGAAGTCGTCAACCGTGGTGGAATCACGGGACCTGGAAGTGAGTCCGAATATAAATACATCATACAATAACATCATCATCATGCTTATGATTTTAGTTTTCGTCCGGGGCGAGTTCGATGAGGACGATGTCGTGTGCACCACCTGGACCATGGTGATTATTGCTTGTGGCTGCGTCATCTTCTTGGTCGTGAGCATTCTCGTCGTTTGCGTTTTGTGCATCTACTCGCAAAGGAACCGGAAGGCCAACGAGTACGAGGGTGCGATGGTCGCGTCCTCTCGTCAATCAACGAGCACCCCGAGTGTCGGGCGGCCTTCGACCCCGTCGTCTCCCATGTACAACACGTCCCACCTGGCCTTCAGAGGAAGCCATCAAGCCCAACAAGGCCATTCACGAGAGCAGATGGCACGGACACTCCATTCCCTCAGAACATCCTTGAGAGACTGAAAATCCAGCCAAGATTTAAAAAAACTACCAAAAATGACCCAAGCCAAAAATATCGAATGTACATTGATTGAACTTTTTCAAAGCAGCTACAACATACACTTAACTACCACTTACAAAAAACTTAGAATATTAGAAATACTGTATAATTGAAAGAGAAAATAAAAGAGGCAGTGACGATGACGACATGGGGATTTTTTAAACATTTTGTGTTTATTGCAGGGTTCAACAATTTGGCAGGAAAAGTACATAAACAATTTTTTGGAGCACACTTACGTAGAGGGGAGCCTAATTGGATATATTTTGTTTGACAGAGGTCGAATTAGATTATAAGCTATTTTCTGATGTGGGGAGGGGTGAATAAGGTCATTTTTTTTTCAGGCCAAAAAAAGATTTTTTTTGAAAGCGTTAGATGCTAATATTTTTGGGTCGAGGGCTTTGTGGGGAGTAGAGGGGGGTAGAAAAAGATACATCGAGTGACTTGATCCTGGGGGCGGCTTACTTGCCGTAGCCGTAGCTGCGGTATCCGTAAGAGCGGCCGTATCCACCATATCCTCCATAAGAGCGGCCATAACCGTAACCGCCATAACCGCCATAACCGCGACCGTAACCGCCATAGTATCCGTAAGAAGGCTCAGCCTCGGCCTCGGCCTCCCTCTTCCAGCGGCCGTAACCGCCGAGAGTTCCGTAACCGCCAAGAGAGTAGCTGGAGGTGATGACGGGGGTGGAGACGTAGGTCCTGGTCAAGACGCGACGGTGTCCACCATAGCCGAGTCCGATACCGCCATAGCCAAGACCGATACCGCCATAGGAGGAGCCGTAGGAGATCAGGCTGGGGTCAGCCTCGGCCTCGGCGTCAGCGTCAGCCTCGGCCTCGGGCTCAGCCTCGGCCTCCCTCTTCCACAAGCGACCGTAGCCGCCGTAGCTGCCATAACCGCCATAACCGCCATAGCTGCCGTAGCTACGGAGGCCGTAACCGCCGTAACCGCCATAGCTGCGGATTCCGTAGGAGCGGATGCCGTAGCTTCCCCAGGGCTCGGCAAGGGCGACAGTGGCGAGAGCGAGGACGAGCTACAAATAAGGTTAATTACTACTTAATTAATCAATGAGCAATTAATGACTTACAAGGAGCTTCATGGTTGTCAGTTGGATGTTTCCTTGGGAGGATCACTCACAGGATTGCATGCTTGTCCTCTCGATCCGGAGCGCTTTTATAGTCGGAGGCTCACCGACCGGTGAGCGATCTCCTTTTCACGATTTTTTTTCGTTTCCATTCCATTCTTTTTGCCTTGGAGCAGAGAAAGAACCCTGATTTTTACGACCGAATCGACTATGGGAAAAAAAGAAGAGCAAGCCCTGTCGTGATGCAATCCGACTACACCTCCCATTTTAGAGTGCGGCAGCATTGCTGTTCGCGAAAATCTTAAATGGCAACGGGCCTGCCAAAGCTTTTGGAATCGGTATCTTTCTTTGGTCACGTGGGATTCGCATGCTGTTCTTAAGTCAGAATCGGGGAGGCGAGAACTCGAAAAGTGCCTCGCCATTTAACGATTTTTTCGCAAGAATCATGATCGCCGAAAATAAAGTATGCACCGCAACGCCCGCTTTGTCAGAGAGGATTTTGACCTTTAAATCCCTGTTCAGTTTGACGATGATATTGCATTCTTATGTAACCCATATTGGTAGGTATCTAGATTCATTAGTAGCATATTGTCTATCCAAATGGTCAAGTGCATTAAATTGAAATCCGTCTATTTGAGAAGCGAAGAGTGCACACACCCCTTCGTTTCAAAAGAGGTGTATCATGCCCATTTTTCACTGCCTAATAGTATCTTAACAATTTTACGAGACTTGGCTCAGCAGAAAAAATCTTATGCATGCAGTGGTTGCAGCCCATAATAATACAACAGCTTTAAGAAGAGTAGGTGCTCTAGCTCCTTTGGTCCTGGTTGGTTAGTCGTTGAAACAAACAAAATGCTAAAGGTGAAAATCTTGCCCCTCTTTTTGTGCAAAAATCGGCCAAGTTTCAAGGTGGGGCCCTGTGCTCGTACTCGTACGAATTATGCAATGTCTGATGAAATGTAAATATAATGCCATGTTGTCTAGGGAGTTGGTGCAAATATCTATTTAGTGGAAAACTATTCATTTTATTCTATGTCATAAAGTATACAATGGTATGAAATATTCAGTTGTCACAGGTTAAATACGCCGCCAAACTTGCACAAATAGAAATACATCTTCAGGCAGATTTTTAAAGAAGTCGCGTCATTCTCTGCCTAGGCTCTTATTGGTCTACGTTTGATGGTTTCAGGGAAACTCCCAATGTTGCCGCCGTACAAACAAGGATTATTGTCAAGAAAAAACAAAGAGTCACACGAGCAAGCCTCTTCATCTCGCTTTTTAGAAAGGTTACTTGCCGATTTTCAAGGGCATCAACAAGGGGACTGCTGTGGAAGAAAAAATGTCCAAAAAATAATCTCTTGTGGGTTGTGGGCTTGTTGATACTGTGCTACACCTTTTTCCAAATTCGTCTCTTTTGTCCGCTTTATCTGTTCATCAATGCATATGCTTGCATTAAATGAGATGATTACATATTTTCCATTTTTTCAATTTTCTTTCTTCAAGATGATTAGGTTCATGTCAAGAAAGCAATTTCGTTACAGATGTGCGTTCATATAGTGCAATAAAATGGATACCAATTTGGGCTCAATTATCAAGGGTAGAAAAAGCTAAAACGGGTCTCGATTTTTTGCATAAGTAAGTAGGAAGGAAGTAGATAGGTCAACAAAAAAGATGTTGATAAAAATTTCAAATGGAACTGCCATGTTCGATAAGATTTCCATTTCCGTTTTGGTGGTTGATAAATTACTATGGAAACTCACGAGACATCATGACAGACCTTTTGCAAGTGTTGTCGAAAGGTGGCCACTATGACATGTCAGGTGGAAATAGAATTAAAGGCTTCAGAATTCAGATTACTTATAATAGGCCCAGGCGCCTCTTCAGACCTGGGACATTTCACGGTCGATCCCCGGTAAGAGCTCAAGTCCCCATAATATAGGAGCCCATATCTATTCTTACTGAGAGTTATTGATTTCACTAAATAAATTTGATAGGCAATGTGATGAGACGATCAGTGTTGATGTTTCCAAAATAAACAAAAATAAATTAACTTGTCAAATTTTTTTCAGAATTCGACCCCGACCTCGCAGCCTCGACTTGCCGTGTGAACAAAGAAGTTCTCTTCCGGAATCAACATCATGAGGGCCGCAACACTATTTGCCAGCATATTTCTGGGTAATAATGTGTAGGCATGGCAATTAAAAAAATCATTCATAACTTGTATTTTTTAGTCGTTCACGTCTCCGCTTCGGACTGGTCTTATTCGGGTGACGATGGTCCTGACACTTGGTCGACGAACTTTCCCACCTGCGGAGGCCAATCTCAGTCGCCGATCGACATCGACCCCTACGCGACCGTCCCACCCATGCCCAAAGGTCGCTGCCCCAAGCCCCTGAAGCCGCTTAAGTTCAAGAAGTACGGGAAAGAGTTGTCCGGCACCCTGATCAACAACGGCCACGCCGTCCAATTCAATCCGGATGACTCGAGCAGTCAGATCTTGAGCGGGGGTACCCTCAGGAAGGGTGAGAAATACCAGTTTTCCCAGCTCCACTTCCACTGGGGAAGCGACAGCTCAGTCGGCTCGGAACACACGGTCAATGGCGTCCAGTAAGTTTAAAGTTAAGAATTTCTCTTAAAATTTTTCTATTTAATGTCTCGATCAGCTTTCCATTGGAGATGCACATGGTGCACACGAATGTTAAGTACCTTGACAACTCCACTGAGGCTTTGCAAAACAGCGACGGTTTGGCAGTGGTTGGCGTCTTTTTCACGGAGAGCAGTTCCGAGGACTTCGAACCCTTCAATGTAATAATCACAAACAAATTAAATCAAACACAGGCATTGTCTTTTAAAAAGTATTTTCTCAACAGGAAGTTGCCAATGGAGCCTTTGCTCTTCTCGGTGACGATCGATATGCCGGAGCGGACGAGGCCATCGTGAGCCTCAGGCTGAACGACTTCTTGGACGCGATCGACACTGACCACTACTGGTCTTATCAAGGGTCGCTAACGACGCCTACCTGCAATCAAGTCGTAAGCTGGATCGTCATGGAAGATCCCATCGCCTTGTCTCCAAGCCAGATGGACTCGTTGAGATTGCAGCTTACCGAAAATGGTGAACCCCTGACCGACAATTTCCGGCCAACGCAACCATTGAACGGGAGGAAGGTCACCAAGGTTGGCGAGGACGAAGATGATTTCTACTAAAGTACCTCATTATACCAAAGTTTCTAATGGATTCTAGATAGCTGTGCCACACCACCAATCTTATGTACCATTGACCCATTAATTGGTTTTAATTAGTTCAATAAAATGATATTTCAAGACTGCAATATTTTTCCATTTTATTGATTTCGACAAGCATGCACAATTAATTTCCCCTGAACGTGAAGCCATAGAAAAGAGCCTGATAATATTCAAGACTGCATGTTTCTGGCTTCCTTACTCACTTTGAAAGTTTGAGAATCTTCTCTCTTAAGAAGCCATTTCTTCCGTAAATGTGGTCAAGTCAACATGACAAAATATTTCGAGCTCGACTGGAAAATCCCGGTGCCCAAGGAGCTCCAGGAGGGCGCCGAGGCCAACAGATGGGTGGAGGAAAAGGAGAATTTTGATCACGAGCCCGGATGTAAGTTCAAGGTCGATGAGGACGGGTTCTTCGTCTCCTGGAAGAGCGAGGGCAAAGTAAGAAAAACCGTGAAATGTGGACTCACTTTAATCCCTGATTTTATGTTTATCAGGAAGGGGACTGCTTGGAGATCTCGACGGTGAATGATGTCCGGCCCGGAGCTCCTCCCCAGGACCCCAAGTCACAGCAGTTTTTAACCAAGACCTATGGCGACGACGTCTACCAAAGGTCGCTGATTCTCTGCAGTGGCATGGACATGGTAAACATCAGCATGGTGAACGTAATCTTCAAGGACGTCAAGACCAAGGACGTAAGAATTACAAAACGAGAAATTAGATATCTAAAAATATTCAATCATGCTGCCATTGTAGAAATGGAGGGATGCTATTCGAAAGCTGACAAATAACGTGAAAATGAACAACGTGTGTCCGAAGATTAATTTAAGAAAGCAGTAAGTATATTATCCTAAAAATCGCCAAGAGCCCGATATCAGATGATTCTTGATTCAGCTGGAAACGACTACTTTTGTCGACATCAGTGGACGGCAAGGTGTCGGTGAAAATGATCGCCAAGACTTTTGCCTCCGGAAAAACCGAGAAGCTCGTGTACGAGTGCTTGGCCTCTCTGGATCTGCCGAGCGGGAAGGCAAGACAAATGACCGTGTTTTGACAATGATTAACCTCTTTTTCACAGACTGATTCGATGAGTGCTGATGTCTTCACGTTCGACAAATTCAAACACATCTACAAGACGATTTGTCCCAGGACCGACATTGACGAGCTGTTTGCTTCCATGTGAGTCAACCTTCATTTTCACAGATTTTTAGCCAAATTGACACATTATATTTAGCACAAAAACGGAGACGATTTCGATGCCTAAATTCATCGAGTTTATGAATGAGAAACAGAGGGACCCGAGGTTAAACGAGATGCTCTTCCCCTCTTACACTGAGAAACGCTGCATGGAGATCATTACCAGATACGAGCCGGACGAGGAGAATAAGAAGAAAAGTGAGTCAATTATAACTATCCATAAGGCCTCATTTTCACGATAAATTGATTTTCAGAATGCATCAGCAAGGAGGGCCTCACGGAGTACATGTACACGGATGAGAACTCCCCGGTGATCATGGATCGACTTGAAATCTACCAGGATATGGATCAACCAATGCCTCACTACTACGTTAACTCGAGCCACAACAGCTATCTTACCGGCAGGCAATTTGGCGGAAAATCCAGCGTTGAGATTTATCGCCAAGTAAGATTCTGACGACTCTAACGATTGGATCAGTTTTTTAAGTGATGACATTGCAGATTTTGCTGTCCGGATGCCGATGTGTCGAACTTGATTGTTGGGACGGCAAGGGTGACGACGAGGGCGAGGTTATAATCACCCATGGAAAAGCAATGTGCACTGACGTTTACTTCAAGGTAAACAACTGAGAACGTATTTACTAAAAGCAATTCTTTCAAAAAGCATATTTTAGGATGTCATTGAGGCAATCAGGGACACGGCCTTTGTGTCCTCCGAATATCCAGTCATCCTGTCGTTCGAGAACCACTGCAATCGGAGCAACCAGCTCAAGATGGCGAAGTACTGCGACGAGATTTTCGGACCCCTTCTGTCACGCGAGCCTATGAAGAAGTTTCCAGTAAGATTTTAATGCTACCATTTCACAAGTTTTTTTATTGAGTCCTTATGTGTATCTTTTCCAGCTGAAAAAGGGAGTGGCCATGCCACCGCCAAATGCACTCAAGAAAAAGATTCTGATCAAGAACAAGAGGCTCAAGCCGGAAGTGGAGAAGGAGGAGTTGGAAAAATTCAAGAAAGGACAATTGGACACGACCGGCGACGTCTCGGAGGACACGTCTGCTGCTCCGGCGGCGCCTCCTGCCGAGGGCGATGGGGCAGCGGCGGCCCCTGCCCAACCTGCTCACTCAGGCTCGACCACGAACATCCACCCTCTGCTCTCCTCCTTCGTTAACTACGTCCACCCCGTCCACTTCAACGGCTTCGACGAGGCCGAGAAGGCCGACTTCCACTTCAAGATGTCCTCCTTCTCGGAGCCATCGGCTCTGGGCTACCTCAAGTCGCAGGCGATCGAGTTCGTCAACTACAACAAGCGCCAGATTAGCCGACTCTACCCCAAGGGCGCCCGCGTCGACTCGTCCAACTTCATGCCGCAGATCTTCTGGAACGCCGGGTGCCAGCTCGTGTCACTGAACTTCCAGACTCCGGATTTGCCCATGCAGCTCAACCAGGGCAAGTTCGAATACAACGGCAACTGCGGCTACATCCTCAAGCCGGAGTTCATGCGACGAATCGACAAAACGTTCGACCCCTTCGCCGAAACTCCCGTGGACGGCGTCATCGCCGCCCAGTGCAATGTTAAGGTACGACAATTATCTAATCCGGATCCAAATTGTAAACTCAACCAAATATATTTTCTTAGATCATCGCGGGACAGTTCTTGTCCGATAAGCGAGTCGGAACCTATGTCGAGGTCGATATGTATGGGTTGCCGACGGACACAATCCGAAAGGAGTTCCGCACCAAGGTGGTCCCAGCCAACGGGTTAAACCCTATGTACAACGAGGAGCCATTTTGCTTCAGAAAAGTATGGAAAGCATATAATGTTTACGGGCGCTTTTAACTGTAAATAAATTATCTTAAATATTTAGGTTGTTTTGCCCGAGTTGGCCGTCTTGAGGATCGGAGTCTACAACGAAGAAAACAAATTCCTCGGCCAGCGGATCCTACCTTTCAACGACCTCCAGGCTGGCTACCGTCACATCTCCCTTAAAACCGAGGGCAATTATCCCATGTCACTCCCGATGTTGTTCTGCAACGTTGAGTTGAAAATCTACGTTCCTGATGGCTTGGGAGGTGAATATTGTTATTATTATGGAAAACTCATGTGAAATATGAATATTTTGGCAGATTTTATGGACGCACTTTGCGACCCCCGAGCCTTTTTGTCAGCCCAGGAAAAACGTGCTGAGCAACTGAAAGCTTTGGGCATTGAGGAGACGGACATCAGCGGGGATGTTATTGAGAGCAAGGGTGGAGATGCCGCCAAAAAGGATGAAAAAGGAGGCAAAGGAGGGAAGAAGGAA
>JAAUYL010002312.1_pt1 | contig 22317 bp, 15 predicted proteins | sample 7278011 | NCBI WGS metagenome assembly JAAUYL01 (sample SAMN14350225, study PRJNA611818) | marine sediment metagenome | isolation source: surface marine sediment (1.8m) | place: French Polynesia: Moorea | collected 2018-08
AATGTTTAGGAAAAAAACCCACCCATAGGAATTGAACCTATAAGGAAAAGATAATGAGTCTCCCCTCTCAACCAGAATAGGTGGGGTAGCAGTTATAAAATATTATTATACCATTCCTATTTAATTCCCTTTTATTAATTTATAGATTAATATAAAAATCCTATTAATTGACCGCCCCCTATTTGCTTTTCTTGAAACAATAACGAGGTTGGAGATAGAAAGGGGCGATTATGTTTTTTAAAAACAAATAAAACATTTCCTAAAGACAACGAGAGAAGACGAATAGAAAGCTTCGAAAAAAAAATAGGCCGAGAGGGGGTTGAAATAAGAATAAACTTATATTTATAATAAAAATTATTAAAAATAACAAGTTGGGCAAATTTAGCCGAGGGGGTAATAAAAAAAACAAAGCGGTTTAATGATATTAAAAAAAAGAAAAACGAAGGGAAGTTTTTTTTAAAAAGCATTGATAGATGTATTTTTAAAAAAATTGGATTTAAAGGTGTATTAAATATGAATTGATACGGTAAATATGAATTTATTGAACACAGCAAGGAGGAAAAAACTTTAATGTAAAATAACTAATTACTACTTAAGTTTTAGAATGTTTGTTTCATCGGCAAAGGGAATGTGAAAAACAAACCAATTAGTAAAGGAAAATTGCAAATTTAAAAAAATCAAATCCCTTCCATTTAATAATCCTAAAAAAAAAAATAAAATCATTCGATCAAAGCGCTCTAGAAATAAATATGAAAAAAAACTAATGTAGAAAAAATTTGATAAGAAAAGTTTTGGGAAAAAAAATTCAGGGGAAAAAAAATTAGAAAATTGTGATATAAATAAAATTAAATTTCGACTTAACGGTACTCCTGAGTTTTGGTACGTAAAGGGAAAAAAAAAAGAAATTTTTGAAGGAAAAAAAAAATAAAGAATTTTAAAAAAACTATTTAAAGGCGCTTGATTTAAAAATACTGGAATCTGGTAATTGTGTATTAAATAATTCATAATAATTAAAAAATAAAAGTAATAATTTATAATTTTTAAAAAATAAAAATTTAAATCCGCTTCGCATATTAAACAAGAGGAAATGGAAAAAAAATCATTGCACTAACGGCGATAGGCAATAAACGGGAATTAAAAAATTAATATAGTTAATTTTATATTCTATTGATCCCAAACCAATTAGGAAAAAAAATTTTTTTTTGAAGAAAAATTTTAATCAATAAGAATTAAAAACATTTGGAACGATAAAAACGGTTGTTAATGGGTTGAAATAGCGCTTAAAATAGAAAAACCATAAATTGCTGAATCGATGCGAATTGAAAATAAACATAAATCGATAAAATTGAATTAATGAAATTATTGATTTGGATATCGCTCATGAAACTGGAATTAAATCAAGGGGTAAATTTTTTGTTTGAAATATAAATAGAGATATGTTTCAAAAAATGAGATTTTGAAACATGTGCCCAACGTTTTCTCAAATATTGAAAATTAAAGATGGGGATGCTTTTATTAAAAATTGTGATTTGAATTTAAAAATTAATAGTTTTTTCTTACTTTGATTATTTTTTAAAAAAAAATTGATTAAAGTTTTTTGCATAGGTAAAGCTGGCTTTAAATTAATTAAAGTAAATGGGAAAAAGGTTAAAAATGGTAAAAAAAAAATTCTTTTAAACGAAAGGAAAAAAAAAATCAAATTCGTTGTCTTCGTCTTCATCATCTTCTTCATCGTAATAATAGTCGTCTTCAACAAAATAAAATTTAAACATATTAAAGACGATAATTGAAATCCCAATTCCGCAAAAAAGTGAAAAAAAAATTCAGATAAAACTTAAAATAAATCCTAAATTAATAAAGAAAAAGATAAAACTTAAATTTGAATAAGAACCGCGAAAAAATAAAACGAAAGAGAGAGAAACTAAAATTCATGACAAAAAAACATTCATAAATAATAAAGAATTAATATACGTATTAAAGCTGATAAATAATGTTTTTAATGGTAAATGGGGAGAGAGGAGGAACTCCCATTCGCCAATTAAATTTAGCGAAGAAAACGTAAAAAGAACAAAAAAAAGATATTCTCCAACGAAAAAAAAAAAAATTCAAAAGAAGAAAAGAATATAAACCGTTGTTAATCCGGTTATGTGGGTGTTTAAGGTAGTAATAAAAGGGAATGTTTTAACTTTAAAAAGTCGCGAGAGAGGAAGCTGATTATTTAGAATTAGAGAAAGGGGCGAACGCCGCGTTCCAAAAAAAACAACGCGGATCAATAAAAACATATAAATAGGAGTAAAAATAAAACTAATTAATCAAAAGGTTCGAATAATAAGAGAGAAGAGATCGTTTCTAAAAAATTGAAATAATAAAAATTCTTTTCCAATAAATCCAGCGGAGTATGGTAAACCCGTTAAATTAATAACTAATCCAATCATTAATACCATTAAATCGAATGCATAAATTCACGCTGCACCCATAAAACGTAAATCGGTATTGTTGTTAAAAAAATGAACTAAATATCCAACTAAAATAAATAGAAATGCTTTATTTAACGCATGTAATATTAAATAAATTAAAACTTCTTCATAACAACCAAACCCACATCCACATACGAGGTAACCGATTTGACTAATTGTTGAATACGCCACTAATTTCTTTATATCTTGTTGAAATACCGCTGTTATTGAACTAAAAGCCAATGTCAAAGCTCCTCAAAAAGCTAAAAAATAATTTGTAAAAATTGTAAATTCAAATAGAAGAGCAAATCTTAAAACAAGGAAAATTCCTGCGATTACAAGGGTTGACGAGTGAATTAGGGCTGAGGCGGGCGTTGGGGCTTCCATCGCGTCGGGTAATCAAACATGGAAAAAGAATTGAGCCGATTTAATCACCCCTGACAACGCTATTAAAAACGAAATTAATGATAAAATATGAATATTAAAAATATTTAGAAAGAAAAAATGAAAAGTTAAAAATGGAACTTGTAAAAAAATAAGCGATAAGTCGGAAGTATTAAAAACGAAAATAGTTAAAATAAATGAGCTAAAAAGAAACATATCGCTCAGTCGTGATAAAACAAATGTTTTTAACGCGGCTTTAATTGTATAAATTCGCATTGAATAGAAATTAACTAATAATAGGGAAAATAAACCTATTCCTTCCCATGCAACTAAAATTAAAAAAAAATCATAACAGAAGAACAAAAAAATTACACTTGCCGCAAAAAAATTTAATAAATATAATAAACGATTCGAAAACGCGTCGCGATACATATATTCTGAACCGAAATAAAGGGCTAGGGGAGTTAAAATTGAAACTAATAGGGCGCTAATTAAAGCTAAAAAATCAATGCAAAAAATTAAATGTGAATCTAAAATATTAAGACAAAAAAATCATCGTCCGAAATCGATTATTACATACGAACCTTCATATAAAAATAGGCTTAAGAAATTAATAATAACAAAAATTAAGAATAAAAACATTCCAATCGAACTATAAAATGTTCCGATCGGCCCTAATCATTTTTTGAAAAAAAAAATTAAAAAACAATGAGCAAAAATGATTAGCGGGGGTAGCGGGCAAAAACTTGTAATAAAAACCATAAAAAAAAACATTAATATATTCAAATAAAAATAATAGTATACGGGTTTTTAATTTAGATATTATCGTACTCGTGGTTTATTACCTAATGTATTATCTAATTGATTTATTTCGAAACAACGCAGAAATAATCCAAAGCGGGGGGTAATAGGTTTTGGTAATTGAAAAAAATTAGTTTGAGAGTTAAACGGAATAGATACGAATGATGAATTAGTTTTAAAATTGGATTTTAATCAACTTTTATAAAAACGTTTTTGAATTGTTAAATAATGAAGGCTTTCTAATCAATCTTCATTAAAAAGGGAATTTTCCTTACCGTCCATAAAAAAAGTATACGAATTATATTTTTCATAATTATTAATGAACGGTAGAAAGGGCGATTCGAAATGGGTAAAGAAGGAATTAAATAATAAATAGGCCGGTGACAGCGGAAAAAGAGGAGAAAATAATTTTGAATTAACATCCAATTCACGTTTATATTCAGTTCGAAGAACATGACCTTCGAAAAAAGAAAAACGTTTTAAATATCAAAATAACGATGGGTCGAGATATTTAAAAAAAAAATTAATTGGATATGCTTTATTTGGGTGTCAAGGAACGGAAATTGTATTATTATGGCCGGGGGAAAAGAAAAATAATGATTTTAATGACGCATGAAAATTAATAGTATTCATAAATGTTCTAGCAGCGGGTGAATAACGATATCATCATGTTTCACTTTTTCATATTTGTAAAATTAAATTATGATAAAAAAGGAAAACGCGTACAGGGAGGTGGATAAAACTAAAAAACGGGAGTTCAACCTGTAGTGACTTATTTACAAAAAAAAAAGCGTGTTTATTTTGGTAAAAATTGTCAGACATGTTTAAAATAAAATCATGAGTTAATAGGTTTTCCTTTTCTCACGAATTGAAATTAGTCCACGATTTGTTTCACCCGTTATCGATAAAAATGGGCGGATTAGATAGGTTAGATTGGAAGCTTTTTGTCTTAGTAATATAGTTGTAGTATTGGTTTATTAAATTTTGAGTAACTGGGATTGTAACGAATGGTGAAGGATCAAAAAAAGTTTGAAAAGAAGATGGTTGCGAATTTACATTTCGATATTGAGTATAAAGGGTATAAATTTTAGAAGAGGATGCGTTTAAATAAAAACGGGTGTTAATGGGTGACGAAATTAGGGCCCAGTTAAACATTTGAAAAATATAAAAAAGTTCAAAAAAAATACTTATTAAAAAATTCGAAATTCAAACTGAAAATAAAGAAATATAGTCATTTGAATCTAAAAAGCTTCAAATACTAAAGAAAACTAAATTTGAATTCCCTTCGCCCATATAAGTTTGTAGAAAAAAAAAAAATAAAATAAAAACTAAACTAAAAAAAAGGAAGAAAGAAAAAAAATTACGGATATTTGAAACAAATGAAGGTTGTAAATTACGGATTTCAAAATTTGTTCATTTTTCATTTCGAAAAACGACACCAAAACGAATTCAAACTTGTCGAAATGAGCCTGATCGTTCTAATCAAAGACGATTTCGAGCAAAAAAGGAGGGGGGCATTATCCTATAGCGAAATCATGAATATAGCGCTTCGAACAAATTAAAAACTTTTAAAAAATAATAATAAACTTAAATTAATTTATAAATAATTTAATCATTAACAGCTCAATATTTCTAAAAAATAAATAATTATATACTTATTTTAATACTATGAAATATTATCAAATTTCTTCTTTTCACTGTTAACAATTCTTTTCCCTAGTCTTGGGAAAAAATTTAAGAAAAAATAATACAATTACTTCATGCTTTAAAAAACATTTATTAATTCCCTACGTAACTACCCCTCCTACTACGTCTCAATAGTAAAGGATTCATCAGCGGTAAGTTCTTCTAAGTCCTCTCGTACTATAGTAAAAGTGTATTTTTTTTCTATTTAGCAACAGATAGGGACCAAACTGTCTCACGACGTTCTAAACCCAACTCACGTACCATTTTAATAGTCGAACAGACTAACCCTTGGAAGCAGATTCTCAACCAGGATATGATGAGTCGACATCGAGGTGCCAACCAGTCTCGTCAATAAGAACTCTCGGAAACTATAAGCCTGTTATCCCCAGCGTACCTTTTATTTGATAATCGATACAATTCGTAACTAAAACATATCGGGTCATTATGGCAAATAAATTATTTTATTCTCAAAATTTTCATAAAAATTATTGATCAGATTTGACATAACGCATTACCGTTTTCAAAGAAGAAATTGATATCTCAAACCATTGCACACCCCCGTTACTTTTTAGGAGGCCGCCGCCCCAGCGAAACTAGCACTCTTTCCCAAATAGAATGATTATTTGTCATTCCCAATCCCCGCTAAAAAACAGCCTACTCAATTAAAAAACTAATCAAAAAGACCTGAAAATAAAGAAAAGATTCTAGTAAAGGTGCATGGGGTCTTTCCGTCCCGTTGCTCTTTTTAGGCATTTTCACCTAAAATTCAATTTCACCGAAATACAATTGGAGACAGTGAGGCAGTCGTTACGCCATTCATGCAGGACGGAACTCACCCGTCAAGGAATTTCGCTACCTTCGGACCGTCAGAGTTACAGCCGCCGTTTACTGGGACTTAAAACAATTTTTATGAAAAAATAAAAATTAATTTTCTTCATCGTACAGCTCTGGGCAGGCGTCAGACTCTTTACCTCATATTAACATTTTGCAGAGTCCTGTGTTTTTAATAAACAGTCGCCACCTCCTCTTTTTTGACACCCCCGCGAGGGCCCCCCTTATCCCGAAGTTACGGAGTTATTTTGCCGAGTTCCTTCAATTGTATTTATTCGTCATCTCAACTTATTCAGCCTTTTTACTTGTGTCAGATTACGATACAGTCCTTTTCCAAATAAAACATCGCTTACCCGGGGCAAAAATTTTTTAAAACCCTTTATTCCCGACATACCATAATGGATATGCATATGTTGCTGTGAGAAACCGTCATTTAACGGAAAAAAATATTTTTACTATTAATTTTCATTAAATTGGGGGCTGCTTACCTATTTATCTTTCGATATAAAACCTATTCAGTAAACAATGCTTTAAGAAATAAAAGATGTCATTTTTGCCGTTTCGATACCGCCTAAACATAGGAATACCCGTTTTCTTTGAACTTACGATTGTTATCTTCTTCTAAGAAACTGCGCTCGCCTCTTTTAGTTTTCCGCAAAAAAAGATTTCTTAAAATTTCGATGTTAATGAAATTACTCAATTAATCTCGTTACTCATGCTAACATAAATAATTTTGCTATCTCCAAAAAATTTAACAATTTTTCTTCAGTAATTAACAAAACACTCCGCTACCACTTTTAATAATAAAAGTTTGGAAATTCGGTTTGTAAGTATATCTCCAAACATTATCGAATTTTATGTTAAAGTCTTTTTTTTTTTCATAAAAATTTAACCCAAATGCGCTGCTACGCGTTCATTATTGATTAACTGCTTCCAAGCTTATCTCTTTGGATTCTTTTAACAAAAATTCTTACCTTTTCTTACAATTAAGAACCTTATTTTCCAATCTGGGCTGTTTCCCTCTTGACACCGAATCTTCACACCCGATGTCTGAATAAAAATAAAAATAAACATTATTTCTAGTTTAAATAGATTTAAATCTATACATTACTGTACCCATGCCTATTTACTTTTCTCATTACTTACATAATTTTCGCGGAGAACCAGCTATAACTAATCTTGATTGGCCTTTCACCCCTAACTACAAATCATCTCAGAATTTTGCAACATTCACGAGTGCGGTCCTTTACTAACCTGTTCGTAATTAGATCGACTAGCTTCGGGTCTAATAAAAAAAACTTCCTACTAATATTAATTTAAATTCAAAAAGCCTACTAAAAATCTATTAAGCTTGCTTTTTTTATTAACTCGTTAGCCCATTATACAAAAGGTACGCTATCGCACGCGCTTTAACAGCCTTCACATTGAATTTCAACCTTTATTTCAATATATTCTGCGTTATAGTTATTTCTGCTTTCTTTCACAATACTAAACACTCTAAAAGTAGAAAAATAAGAGTCTTTGAAGTTAAATCTCCCTTTATTCAATTAGTTAAGTTCATTCACTAATTTACTCAAAAATACATAAAATAAATAGAAAACGTTTATCAATTAAAATTCACTTAATCATGAATTTAAACCATAAGAAACAGGTTCGGACGAATAACTAAGGGAGGGGGCCAATTTTAACGATATGTTATTATCACGTGAAAACAAAATAAAATGTGAACATCACAAAACAAACATGTCCCGTTTCATAAAATAAACAACAATTGGCATTCAATGGTGGTAGCGTCCACAAATTTCCATACATTGTCCTCAATAAATTCCAGATAATAGAAAAATAAATATCTTATGTGATGAGTAGCCAGGAACGCAATCGATTTTAACTCCTGCAGATGGAACCGCTCACGAATGAATAACGTCTTTTGACGACGCTAAAATTTGTAATCGAATTTCCGATGGAACCGCAATTGCGCCCGTTGCTTGAAGTCTTAATAAACTATTAATTCCTCGTTTCATAGGACGATACTGATCTTTTCACGCGAGCGAATAAAATCGCGTTGAAAATGATAAAATATAATTATTTTGAGTATTAAGCGAAAAAAAATTTAAATTTAAAAACGAATTCATTAATTTATTGTTCGGTGAAACACGAATCTCATTGGGAATTGAGAAGGGCGTATTTCGTTTTATCATTAAAGAGCGGAAAAAAAACTCCCGCTTCGATAACAAATCAAGTAGAATACTGACATCTGAGTTTTTTGTAAAATTTAAATCTTGTGGTTGAAGAAAAATATGATTATTAGCATAATTTGACGATAGCGCCGAAACAAACGAAAAGAGATATGTTTCAGAAAATTTTAAATTAATTTCATTATTAAATAGTGAAATTAAACGGAAAAAAATATTTTTTTCTAAAAGAGAGATTCATGATAAATTATTTTCCATTGACCGAAGGAAAAGAAAAAATGGTGTTGTTAATCAATTAGATGAATAATTTTTTCGCGCTCGAGAAATACGAATAAAATAATTTTCTGTTTCGTCTAATAATTCATAATCTTTAGGAGCAAAATCGAACCCTTTATTTAATAATGGTAATCCAATAATCGAATATCGGGCCGACGATGAAGGTTGAATATCACAATGATTTCAACGACTAAATCAATCGATTCATAAATTTCTAGCCGAATCGCTTTTTAAAGATAAAAGAAAAGGGAAATCGAAAGTTGGAAATAGAAAGCGCTGGGACGCAGCTGAATTCGTAAAATCATTAAAAATAGGTTTATTAAAATTTAAAAATAAAAAATTGATATTATTCTTCGCTAATAGCGTTTTATATCCAATACGTTTCGAGCTAATAATGGGTTGTTTTTCATTCATTGAGGCAAAATCGTTTTTAAAAACTAATGAGCGCATTTCGTCGTATCGGGCACGAAAAACTTTATGAATAGCATTGTACTGGGTTATCATATTTTTTGCAGGTAAACGAAGAACAAAAGTTTCGTTATGTTGTAAATTTTCATTATTACTGAAATTATCAAATAAATTAAAATCATAACTTATAGGTAACGAAAAATTAATATTAAAATAATTATAATCGAAATTAGATCTAAAAGTATTTAAAAAAACATTACTTGAGCGAAATAAAACATTATTGTTTGAAAATACTTTAAAATTGTTAAACGCCGTTGATAAAGAAAATAAATTTATTTTTAATAATTCATAACTTTCATCTAAATTATAGGCCCATTGCATAGGAAAAAAGTTTGAATATAAATACGTTGAATAAGCCGAAAATGGTAAAAATGAATCAAAATAGAGGGGGTTGAAATTGGCAGTAAAATAATTAAAATTATTTAAATTTTTAAAAGACTTAAACTTTTTTCGATCTAAAATTGAAAATAATTTAATATTATCGTTTTTGATAAAAATATTTAAATCGTTCGAAAAAAAATTAAAATATTCTTCAACTAATAAATTTGAATTGTTTGTATCTCAAAAAAAATTTTCAATTAATGGGGCGCTTTGCCAATTTAAAAATTCATAATCATAAAAAAGTGAGAAGGGGGGCATAATTAAATACGATGCCGCGTTTAAAACGAAATTTGAAAAAAAAAAACGTCATGAGGGGTTAATTAATGCTCCAGTTTTACTTCAATAATGTGTAAAAAGGGCTGGATTAATTAATTCTTCCGACTGTTTAAAAATAAACGAATCGGATTTTCCAGATTGGGTATTTGAATAAAAGGGAAAATTAGAAATAATTGGCGAGACAAAATTATCATGGATTCCCGTTGCTGACGATAATAAATTCGCTTTGGGAGAATTAGAATCAACTAAATTATAATTTGAAAAAGTTTGATTTTTAAACATAAACAAATTTAAATATAATGTTTGCAATGTTTCAGAAAAAACTTTTTCTACAACCCGATCCGATGCTACAAGACTTAAATTTTGCATATTAAAAAATAAATTAAATCGGTGCCCGCAAAAATTTTCAAAATGGGTAGATTTAAAATTTGAAAAAAATTGTGAATAGGGTAGCAATTGGTTAAAGGGGTTAAAATCGTTAAACTCGCCGTGTTTAACTAGAGAATTGGTAATAGAGTCTAATAATAAATTTTTAAAACTATTATTTTCATATAAATTATTTTGAGCTTCCCATTGTTTCATACTAGCGTTATCGACATATGAAAAGGGAACCGACGTTAAACCTAGTAATCGTGACGTGGGCATGGTTAATTGATAAGAAAGGGATGATGGGGCAACAAAATGTTTTTCAATTAAAAAAAATAAATGAGAAGTTTTAAATTGATTGTTATCATTAATTATTTCTAAATAAGCAGTATCTGCAATTTTTGAAACTTTTCGAACATTACTAAAAGCATATGATTCTAATAACGAATCCATTCCACTTTCATTAAAATTAATTTTTGAAATAATATTATCTAAATCGCCTGACGAAGTTAAAAGAGATAGGGGGGTAACAGTAAAATCGGAGCTTTGCATTTGATAAAAGCGGAAAAGAACATTAATATCGGCTTTCAAAGAAGTAGTTGTATAGTATTTTAATGAATTTCCAATAAATAAGGAATAGGACGGACGAACATCGTACGTTAAATCCAAATCGCGGGGATAATAATATTCCCACCCTCATTGATATGCACGAATTCCCATAACCATTTCAGCTGTCCCAAATCCATCAAAATAATCAATTGCATCCGTTGATTCATTAACGATAATCGACGCTGCCCACGAAACAGGTACACACGCAGTAATTAAATCACCACATTTTGAACGACTAACTCCTCGCGTTTCCCGTCGTGGCCGAACCCGCAATAAACATCATCGAAGAATTGCTAAAAAAGTAATGAAAAAAAAAACAATCAGGAAACAAAAAACAAATCATAGTCAATATTGATAGGTTAAAATGTGAATAAACCACAAGTCGGCGTGCATAAAGGAGGCAGAAGCAGTAAAAGGTTCAGGGTATGATAATTTAACATTAGGAATTGAATAATGATAAGTACTTACTAAATTAGAAAGGGCATGATTGGGGGTAGCGGCAGAAGAAACACCATTTAAAGGATTTGATCCCAACGCTGTAGTAGAAGTTTTAAATACAAGATTGGGGGTTAGAGGAAGAGAAATGACAAGAGTAGAGGAAAATATTAACGAAAGGTCTATTAAGATAGTGCTTCGAATATTTTCGTCAAAAAGTGTTATAAAATCGTCGATATACTCGGCATAACGCACTTTAAATTTATGATTAAAACTTAATTTAGTAGAAATTTGTATTTTTTTAAATTTCTTAAAATATTTATAACGAAATTGGAAAGGCTGCAATAAGTCGTTTACGACGCATTCGTCGAAAAACGGGCCCATAATGATATTTTGATCGGAAAATTCCCTTTAAACGAACAATAATTCCTGCATTTTGAAAAAACCTTTCACCAAATCCTCCACGCCTATAACTAATTTTCGACGTCCGAACAATTATTTGCCGACAAACATTTCCGCGAAAATATGATTTTCGTTTAAAACCTTTATATTCGATAATTGGGGGTTTAACAACTCGTGCCGTCCCCTTTGTATAAAAACCATCATAAGTAATCGATCGACAAAATCCGCCGTAAAGGTGAAATATTTTTATCCAATAAATATTCGTCCCATCGGTTATAAAAATTCAAGAGTTGCGCCCTAACATTAAATTAATAAGAGTTATTATTATGAGATTTTTCCCAATGCCGCACAGTTGACGAAACCCGTTGTTGTTTAATTAAATCTTGACTTCTAATAAAAAGGGAGAAAACGGGAGCGATGCGGTTTCAATTTTTTTTTAAAGGAATAAAACGCTTCCCTAGAAAGAAAAAAAAAATTGAACCCATTAAACCGTATATAATAATAAAATTAATAAGAAAAAATTCTCAACTTTCGTGAATGAAAAAAATTTCTCTTAATAAATTTAAATCAGTAATTTCAAGCGAATGGTAAATTTCTCAAAAATTATATCACGATAACAAGAAGGTAGGGAAAAAAAAATTGATATCAGAACCTAAAAAAAAATCAAAATAAGGTCAAAATAAAATAAAAAGGGAAAGTATAAATGGAATGATATTTTTAAACGAAATAATATTAATTACGTTTGTTAGGTGTACAAAACTGCTATTACTAACGATAAATAGTAAAAAAATAACTCCAACTCCAAAATCAATAACTCACAAAAAACCAATAAAAATCCCTCCCTCGCCTAATAATAATAACAATCCGCCGCTCAAAAGATATAAACCACCGCAGTATCATGATGTTAAAATATTAGGAGAAAATATTAAATACGAAACAAGGATCAAAATATGAATTTGAATAAGCACACTTTCATTAATAAACATCGAAAAATACTAATTAAAAAAATCTATAAGTAATAAGTGTTGTTTCTAGGGTTTCAAGATTTTTTTGTCGATATAATAACGACAAGGCTCGAGTTCGTAAAAATCATGAATAACGTTGTCTAAAATATTCAAGTCGAGCTAACATATATAAATAAAAATTTAAACGAATGTTATATCGATTAATTCCAAAAGTATTGCGCATATTGGCTCTTGCTTTGCGTAAACTTTCAAAAATCATAATAAAGAAACAAATCATTCCGGCAACGCTTATTAAATGCCCCGCAGAAATAAGACTATGTCACCCGCCCATTGACGAAGGATAATCCAAAACTCGACGCGGCATCCCTGAATAACCCAACCAAAACATAGGAACAACCGTTAATAGTTGTCCTAATAAATAATAAAAGTAATGTAAATAGGATCAAAGTCGACTATATTTAACACCAAAAATAGAAGGGAAGTAGAAATAAAAAGCCCCAAATGACCCAAACATTGCGCCCCCGGCTAACATAACATGAAAATGCCCAATTACATAAAACGTATCGTGAAATAAAACATCCATACCCGTATGCGCAACGCACATTCCACTAATACCCCCCGAAACGAAAAAGAAAATAAAAGTCAACGATAACAAGAGTGGTAATTCTAAAATAAACGCGCTATTGGCTAGTGTAACGCATCAGTGCATTAATTTCGTTGCAGCAGGAACGGAAATCATAACGGTAAGGGTACTAAACAACATTCGTGTTGTATGGGCTAAACCAACCATATACATATGGTGCCCCCACACAAAAAAACCTAAAAATGCAATAGTGTACATCGAATACATTAAACTTGCTCGCGCAGATACTCGTTTTCTTAAATAATATGATAAAAGGGTATTGGTAAAACCAAAAATTGGTATCATAATAACATAAACTTCAGGGTGCCCGAAAAACCAAAACATGTGTTGAAAAAGAATCGTATCTCCCCCCCCCGAATAATCAAAAAAAGATGTTTGTCAATGGCGGTCGGAAAATAACATTATAATACCAATAATGAGCATGGGATTGGCCGCAATCATCATTCACGACGTAACCATAATACCTTCGGCAAAAAATGAACGCGCGTCGCGCATTTTACGATTATTCAAAGTAGATAAATAACGATAAGTTAATAAAAAGTTTGAGCCACTAATAACAGAAGAATTTAAAACAAATAAAACTCCCATCAAACCAATATCAACTTTTCCAATCGCGGTAAAACGGGTTCGGGACGAAAAAGGCGTAATCATAGCCCAGCCAGGCAATAAATCGCGGGCGTTTCGTTCAATTGATCAAAATAAATTATCTTCACTTAAATAACGATGCATTAAATTTTTTTGATGTCGTGCAACTAGTGCTTTACATCGTCACGATTCTCGAGAAAATTTTAAATTTCGTCAATTAGCATAAACCCGCTGCTGTATTGAACTAGTTAAAAAATGATTCATAAACGATTGTGTAAGGCTATTTAGCGCCATAAAATTAGAATTATTAGTAATTACCAAATCGATATTTTTAACAGGATTTCAGAAAAAAAATATTGATTGTAAATAGAATGGAGAAGGGGAAATGTGGTTTCGTGAGGGCGAAGAAAATGTATCAACTATTTGATTTAAATTAGTAATAAATGAAGACGAATAGTATCACGGGGCCATTACCAAGCCCCCAGTAATATTAATTAACGACGAAAAAAGAAAACCATACGAATCGCGATATAATTTAGGAAAATAATCGCCCGACCGATAATCATATTTAAAAATCGGCATAGTTGAATTATTGCCCCGAATTGAATAGGTTGTTTCAAAAAATGATAAATAAGGATCTAATGAGTTATTTATAAAAAATGAAAAAACATTATCTAACGAGATGAAATTATAAAAAAAAGCACTTTGTTTAGTAACAATTGAAAAGAAAAAATCGAAATTTATAAACAAACCCACTTGAAGAGGAGAAAAGAAAGTTTCGAAAACAACAAAAATAGGATCAAAGGAAAATTTTACTTTGAAAAAAAATAAACCAATAAACTCCTTTATACCTATATAATCAGCATCTTGCGAATCAAGATTAGCAAAAATTGACGAAAAGAGTTCTTTAAATAAGATAATAAGTTCAATAAAAGTGTGGATTAGTTCTAAAATAAATGAAAAAATAAATGAAAGAGGCACCTCGAACGCGGCAAGAAAAGAAAATGACGCGTAAGCGGTATTAAATGACGATATTAAATGGAAAGAGAGGACATTAAGTTGTGTTAACAAGTCATCGTAATAAGTAATCGCAGAATGAATTATTTTTCTCTTCGTTGATTGAAACAAAGCTGTTTTTGTTATATGGCATCCTTGATTAATATAAAAATCAAAAAAAAATAAAAGAATAGGCAAAATTAAATTAAAATAGAGGTACACAATCGCATACCAAACGTGGATAATTAAAAAATTATACGATGAGTGGAAAAAATTGATAAATGAGAAAAGATACGCTATATTTATATTGTCAAAATTGATAGGTAAAAATAAATACGAAGGGCGGGGCGAATCGGAAAAAAAAAATGAGCGGGCGTGCTCTTTTTTTAAAGAAAAACGTGAATACAAAAATATTGACGTGTCGTAAGATGAGGAGAAAAAATCCTTAAAACGTAATGAAATTAAAGTTTTATGAAGCGATTTTTGATATAAATTATCTAAAACCAAATCGTCGAAAAAACGTTGTTTTAACAACGATTGCAGCTCGCGCATATTAAAACAATTAATACGTTGAAAGCGGCGATCGAGACAAACCATTTGGGCCAACATCAACAATCCAGCGGGTAAAAATCAAAAGGCGGCGCTATTTAAACGTGGGAAGGCAACATCATGAACTCCTAATTGGGTTGGCAATAAAAAATTACCAAAAGCTCCAAACAAAAGCGGCATAATCATAAAAAAAACCATAACAACTCCGTGGGCAGAGGCGACGGTTAAATATTGTAAACTATCTCCAGCAAAAATTCCAACGCCAGGATAAGCAAATTCCAAACGAATAGCCGTGGCTAACACCATACCAACAATTCCTGATAAAATAACAAATCAAAAATAATTTACAGCGATACGTTTATGGTTCGTAGTATACACTCAATTATGAATATAATACGAAACGCGTAACTTTAAGAAAAAAAAAAATTGTGCAATAATCATTGAAAAAAAGAAAAAACTTTGGAAAAAGTTCAATAAAAGGAAATGGGGTGTAGAAGAGGAACCATTCAAAATAAAAAAACTAAAATTAAAATTAAATTTTCCATAACATTCGTTTTACAGGTTGCGTTCGAGTTAAAGTTAATAAAAAACGGGAGATATCAGAAAAAGAAGAAAAAGATGTAACCGCGCGGGCGACCCATTGTTGGAAAAGAACTAAGATCAAACCAATTCCAAATTCGACAGCAGACAAAACAAGAAAGAAAAAAGTTAATGAAAGAATTCCAAAATCGTCTAATAAAAATCCTCAAATAAGCGCAATAAGGTAGAGTGAAATTCATAATAATTCGGCAATTAACAATAACGAGAGGGAGAAATTTCAATTAAATAAAAAAAAAAATAAAAATCCAATAATAATAAAAATTAAAAAATAAGAAACTTCTAAACTCATCATCTAAAAAAAAACATTTAATAAATTATTTAAAAAAATATAAAACAAATGTTGGTGGGTACGAATAAACAATTAAAATAAGGAAAAAAAAGCTAATAAATTTCGGGAAAAAAAGATTTATAAGAAAGAAGAAGAAAGTAACCGATTTGGGGGGGAAAAAAATTATAATAAACGAGCCGACGATAACAAGAAAACAAAAAACTTTCAGAGGCTCTAAATCAATAAAATTTAATAAATCTAAAATTTTTTTTTTATCTTTATCGGCAAACGGTTGATTTACATAACGCATTTCCCATATTCCATAAACTAAATTTATATTCGAAAACGGTGGGTGGTAAAAAAACGCAATTTTACCTAATCGTAGTTTTCGTTTTTTCCGATTTCGAATTTCGTAATAACAAAAAAGTAAAGCTTTTTGCTTTCAATTTAATTGGGCAACTTTTTTTATGGCCTTATCCTTTAACACTAATTATTCAAATTTTCGTGAAACCGCGATCTGCAGAAAACAAAATAATTTGTTTCAACATAAGAACAATTCGCCGCATGAACCTCAAAAATAATCAAATAAGAAATGTATAGAGCTAGCGCAACACGAACCAGTTCTTCAACAATAAAAAATAAATATAAAAAAAATTTACCTCAAAAATTAAAATAAACTAAAAAGAAATCAAATCATCAATCAAAATCATCTTCGGCAGGAAAAACCCTATCCGTTCGTTCATCAATATTAAAAAAAAAGAAACTTGAAAATGGGAAAAACGTTTCCAACGTTGAAAAGCCCTCCTCTTCGAAGTCACCTAAAAAAATATAATACGAATCGTACAGATCGTCGAGATTATCATAAACGTTTAGTCGAAAAACTAAAATAAAAAAACGTAAAAATAGACCTAAGCTGCCCATAAAATCGCGGAAAAATTGTTTTACCACAAACAAAGTCGATCGGCCTGACGCGTCCGAAGCTTCTAAAAACGAAAAATAATGAATTGAGTATTTAAAAATTAAAAAAAAAATAATTAATAAAAAGAAACTAAAAAATAACGAATCAATAAATTCTAATGTTTCTTCTCGATCGTCGTCTAACGTTGCTAAAGCCATAGATCAATAAAAAAGGAGTAAGAAAAAAACTTGTAATAAAACATCCATTTGAACGCGCGTTTCGTGAGCCATTGAAGAAATATAAAAAAAAAAGCGATTAAAGAAGGATTCGTTTGAGTGGCGAATCAAATTAAGTAATGAGCAAACGTGAACGGTAATAACCACAAATCAAGCAAAAATAAAGAAAAGGAATATGTTTTCTAAAAATTCGGAAATAATTTTATAAAAACAATCGGGGAAAAAGTCGTACATACTAACAATATGGGTTTGAAAAAACGAATCGGTTCAAAAAAGTTCGATATACGTATTAAGGGCTAAAAGTAATTCAGGGTTATAAAAAACAAGTAAAGAAATTAAATCTTGATAATCGGAGAAGAAAAAAAAAATGAAAAGGGGAAAGCGAATTTCCATGTTATTCAAAAAATCAAGGACAAAAATATCAAAAAAAAATTTATCACCAAATTTAACTAAAAGTTCTAAAAGAAGGATTTGATCAAGGAGAGCAAATTTTGATTGAATGTCGATAGAAACGTGCATGTTTGCAAACGATGTATTTAGAAAAAGCGAAAATGGTCCTAAGTCACTTAAAAAAGAAATTAAGACATTTTCTCAATTAACCACATCTTCAAACCAAAACCCTTCGGAATAAAGATATGATTCTAATCAGGAAAAATCAGCTGTTAAAATCACTTTTTTTATTATTAAAAAATTAATCATAAATGTAATCCCATAGCACCGGTTCAGGTTGGAATTATATTAAATTTATAAAGAATTCGGTTTTGTTTAGTTGAAAAACTTGTTCGCCCAACTCAATACGAAGCGGATCGTTTACGGGAGTTGCCACTAACGCTAATTTTTCCTTTCAAGAAAAAACGAAAACCTTTAATTTTTAAATCCGAAAATAGGTTATTTAATAATGAAGAAAAAACATATCGAACAAAATGAACAACCAGTCGATGTTTTCAAAAATCAACCCGATTAAATAGGTTGTGTCAGGCAAAGAATAATAAATTAATATCTTTTAATCGTAACGCAGTAAGATTTAAAAAAAAAAAACGACGAATAGAAAACCGCTTCGACGGTAATCACGAAAAGCCCCGTAATCGATTTTCTCATAAAATACAACGTGAATAGTCTATGATAGGTAATTTATTTTGTAAAAATACAAAAACATTTAACAAAATTTTTTTACCCAAAAACCACTCTAAAAAACGTAAAAAAATTAAATATTCTTGGCCCCACCCTTTAATTGTTGATTTTTTTCGGAAAAAAGAGAGAAAATTTACATCTTTTACGGTTTTTTTTTTAAATAAAAAAGCAAGGGGGAAAAAAAATGTATAAAGCGGTAGAAAAGGGCCTCTAGTTTTAATGGTTGGGGAGAATAAATAAAAATGGGTTGGTTTTTTGAAAAAAATTTTTTTTTCGTTAAACAATGAAGTTGAGCGGGGGAAATAAAAAAAATCAATTTCTGTAAAAAAAGTTTTACGTGCTTTTCAAATACGTTTTCTTATTCCAAGGATAGCGGGAATCGAACCCACAACAATGGTTTTGAAGACCACGATTTTACCATTAAACTATATCCCTTAATCAAAACTATTAAAAATTTATTAGACACTTGACTTTTACAATATATTGTTTGAACCATCTTTCCAATAAACGATTATATTAATTAATAAAAATAATTATTAATTAACAGCACATCCATTACTCGTCTAAATATTTATTAAAATTATATAATAATTTAAAGTAAAAATTATTATATAACTAAATTAAAAAAATTTTTTTAAGAAACTTAAAATTAATAAATAATCATTTATTAAAACAATTAAAATTGCATTAAAAATGTTGGTGTTCATTATCTAAATAAATTTTTATCCATATAAGAACCTATCAATTTCGTTCACCACTACTATCGATTACTCAGTTGATTTTTATTAAAGCTACTAAGATGTTTCCCTTCGCTTTAAGAAAAGTATTTATTGTTTATTTCAACACGAATTCGCTCGTAAACAATTTCTTAAGGAAATATTTTTCTACATTTAGCTATCCATTCAATGCGACGATACCTAAGTTTATTTTAAAATTCTTATTAAAAAATCGTTAAATATAATTAATCCAAAAACAGGTTCCCCTACCATTACCTTGTGTCAACTTCACTCAAATTGCCATGCCGGCCCTCATACCTCCAAAAAAATCCCCATCTTTAGAATCATAATTATTGTCCCTGACAATAAAAACTTTAATAAAAATGAAAAGTTTTCTTTCCTTATTTCGGAAAAACACAACTCTCCGAGTGTGATGGGCAGTGTGTGCAAAGTTTGATTTAAAATTCATCATAACACGCTTATTTATGATTACTAACGATTCCGTCTTCATGTAAATGAGTTTCAATTTACAATCCGAACTACGCCTATTTTTGGGGCTTTGCTTAAATTTTCATTCTCGCGACCCGTTGTTTTTAGGCTTTGCAGCGCGTGTGTAGCCCAGCATATCAAGACCATAATGACTTGACTTCGTCCCTCTTCTCCCTTAAAATAAGTAACGTATAACTATACTTATTTTATCATAAACCAAGAAAATTATTTTTTTTTATTAAAAATAATCTATAAGAAAAAATAATTAAACTTAATATGGGGGTTGTGTCTGTTCGATAAATTAATATCGCATTTTACAACACAAACTGACGACAGCCATGCAGTACCGTTTCCTTTAATTTAATGATATATCCTTTCAAATAAAATCTTAAACGACCTATACTGGTAAGGTTTCCCGTGGATTGTCGAATTAAACCACACACTTCACCGTTTATCCAAACTCCCGCCAATCTCTTTAAGTTTTAATTTTGCAACCTTACTCCCCAGGCGAAATGTTTTCGCGTTAACTAAGAAATTCTAACCAATCTTACATTCATAAATTCATTGTATAGACTACTGGGGTCTCCAATCCCAATCGATATCTAGACTTTAGGGGTTCAATGTCAAAATAACCATAGAACGGCGCCGTGGCGTCTGAAGATCCCTGTCCTTTAAAATGGATTTTACCCCTAAAAGACATGTATCCCATTCCTTTAATTATTTCTAGTATTAAAAAAAAATTTCATATTTTCGTCCAGTCTTCAATTTTAAAAATTTACTTTTAAACAATTTAGCCCCTCTTTACGCCCAATAAAGGCCAATAACGCTTCCTCTTCAACGTCTTGCCGCAGCTGCTGGCACGTTGTTAGCCCGAGGTTCTCCTAGAGTGTAATAGCATGCTTTTAACTCTCGAAAAGGTTTTACAACTTGAATTGTAGTCTTCACAGATTTTTTTTAAAAAAAATCTTTTCACCTCCGTAAAATGCCGGTTCAAACTTTCGTTCATTGACCAGGATTCTCCACTGCTGCCGACGGTGGGGCGTTTCTCAGTCCCCATGTGGTTGCCCTTCCTTTCAGAACAACTAGAACTTATCAAACTATCTTAAGAACGTTAAATATCCGAAAATATTTAATACTCTAAAACATAGAATTCTCATCCTCTCCCCCAACCCTTTACTAGGCACTCTTAATTAAAAGTATTTTTACTAATTTTGAATTCTTAAACAAGTGTTTAAAATTCTTATTTAAAAAATTAAGTAAAATACGAGTTATTAGCTTAATTGATTTAAAATTTCTAAATCAATCAAAAATTAGTAAAGGAGGAGAATTACTCACCCTTGCGCAAATATATTACTTAATAAAAAAATTTTTGCCCTAGTAAATTACTAATACAAACAACATTTATTTAATATGAGTAAATAGGACGTATTTTAATAAAAGTATATATTTACTAGCATGTGTCAAGACATTTTACCCGCGTTAATTCCGAACCAAAGTCAAATTCATAATTTTAAAAAATATTGGTAAAATCCAAATAATAATATTATATTAAATTACTAATAATCAATTATTTCGTAGAAAGAAGCTTGCGTCGTAATCTTCTTTTAATCGAGCCGCGTTTCCCGGTTTTCATTTTATTAAATGCTTTTAATTTTGTAAAAAAAAGAAAATTATAATAACAAAAGTTCGAGTTTCGTTTTTTTTTTAGAAACGATAATTTAAAACTTTTTCAAAAAATTTTAAAGAAATTTAAACTATCATCGCTTACGTGTTTAAAAACAAATAATAATGGGAACGAAGAGAGATGTTTAAAATAATTAAAACAATATTTAAAATAAATCTTCCTTACCAACGGAGATTTACGATAAGATTTAGGTACTGCCGTATCAACTAAATTTCGAAAAATTCCGTTTGATAAAAATAAAAGAACGTCAATACCGCGGCTTAAGGAAAGGAAAATATTTGATTTCGTAAAATTAAAATGACAAATCATGGGAAGAAGCAAAAAGCGCGTATGTTTTAAACGGGGTTTTAATGTAAAATATGATTTCATTAGGTTTCCAAAAAACATCAACGGGGTCGGTAGGTGGTGCTGAAAAAAAAGACGAAAGGAAATTAACTTCATACGCGTATCCCTTCGAAAGCGGATTTTAAGAAATAAATCGCGTGTTTTTTTTAAAACCCTCGTCTCGATCAGCCCGACTAAATAATCGTGCATATCTTGAGGTATATAAGGAGGGAAATTCCAACTATTCGCAAGGTGATAAGAAGAAAAATACGAATCGTAAAAAAAATCAAAATCAAAATAATAACAATTAATTAAAAATTGATGTAATAAAACCGAGTTTTTTTTTCCCTCAAGAGGGATTATAATATAATCCTTCGTTCGCGAGGAAAAGAAAATCGTTTCAACTGAGGTGCAACAACAAAAATCAAGTTGTTGGCAGGTTTCTTTTCTATAAAAAAAATTAATATTGCGGAAAATTATAGATTTACCCGAAAGCATAAAAAACATATACCCTTTTCAGTTTATTGTCAAGTGTTCAAAATAATCATCGTCAAACAAGCGGTATATATATTTTATATATTTAAATATATGTTATACTATATATTTTATATATTTAAATATATGTTATACTATATATTTTATATATTTAAATATATGTTATACTATATAT
>JAAUYL010029697.1_pt1 | contig 22287 bp, 20 predicted proteins | sample 7278011 | NCBI WGS metagenome assembly JAAUYL01 (sample SAMN14350225, study PRJNA611818) | marine sediment metagenome | isolation source: surface marine sediment (1.8m) | place: French Polynesia: Moorea | collected 2018-08
ACTCAGATAGCTTATGTGAAAGAAGTTTCGTGAAGTATGTTATTCGGTTGAAAAACTTTTTATATTATGTCTGGTTGGATAGTTTAATTAAAGCTCGTAGTAGGGCTTTAGCCCTATCTATCTTCGGGCTAAAGCCCTACTACAAGCAAAAACTTTTTTATCTCTAATCTAATTGTAATCGTGGCAGTTCATTACAAGCATGATGTAGGGAAGATGGAGCATTTTATCAAGTCCTTGAGGACAAATATCGGATGCTAATTTTCTTGCTGAAGTTTCAGCTAATGTAATTCTTTCTGTGGGATTTATAGTTTTATTTTTGTAGTCGTCTTGTTCATTACAATCTTGATTACCGTTAATATAAGAAAACCAAGTTTCTATATTTCTGGCAGGCACAAAAATAGCTATTTTTTCATTAGGTAAACGCATATCTTTGTTTCGCTCTCCTTCTTCCTGATTTAGAGCTATATTGAGAGAACGAATTCTTTCATCCACAGTTTTATCGTCAGCGTCAATCATTACTACTACTGCAATATCTTGAGAATTTTTTCTGCTTTTATAACTTTTTAAAATTTTGGGATAATAGGCTAAAATCGAAGCATTATTATTTTTAACTTTCAAACCTTTAGTATTTGGGTAACAACTAATATCTCTAGATGACAAACCTCGGCCAATTAAATATTTTCTAATAAATCTTTCTTGGTCAATGTCTTCACACAAAATTGTTACTTTAGTCATTTTTAGCAATATTTATTTAGAAGTAAATAGTCAGAATCAGGATTGAAATTACTAAATTTATTTGTAGTTCTGTATAGTGATATAAACAAGTTATGCTTAACACGGGAGCAAGATGCTCCCACTGCTATCCTTATAAGAAAAATAATTACAATACACGACTATTAAAATGCACCACCACCGATTTATTGTCATATCTCACTTATTATTCAATCATCATAAATCCATCTAAGCTCTATAAGTTTGGCAATTGATAAACCTTCTTCATCTTCTTCAACAATTTTCTGTACCCGCACAGGTTGATTTTCTTGTCTTTCAAACCAATAACCTGAATTACTAGCTAAATAGTTAATTAAAGATGGGTGATGGGAAATTAATATTGCTTGTTTTTGATTCGACTGACAATAGTCAAAAAGTTTCATCAGCCAAGGTTGTATTTCTGGTAAAGCTAGAAAGTTTTCTGGTTCATCAATACATAAAGTACAATCGGTTTCTGGAGTGCAAAATAGTAAGGTATATAGGGCTATTAATGTTTTTTGACCTTCTGATAATTCGCTGAGTTTATAAGATGCTTTATTAGGCAGATTAAAAATTGCTGAAAGAATTCTGGTTTCTCCAGATTTTTGATTTTGGAAAGAATTAAAACCTTTGATTATTTTTTGTAATTCGATTGTAATTTCAAAGATTTGATTGAGAAATTATTGGGATAAATGACTATACCAAGCAGCATAATTTGACATATCTCTATTAGGATGTTTTGCTTCTTGACGACTTTCTGTAGTCATAGCAAAAGGATTTATTTGAACAATAAAAAAATTGGCAATTAGCTTTTTAAATGAAGTAAGTTTTTGAAATTTTGAGCTTTCGGGAATAAAACCTACTCCTGAGCGTGAATAATCAAAATATTCAAGAAAACTTTCTCCACTGCCAGTATGTTCTTGAGCTATTACTGCTGCAGGAACTTCTGAGTTAATATTATGGATACTAAAAAAAAATAGAATTTTTTCATCAAAAGTCAATTTTTCAGAACGCATTTTGGGAAAAGAATTATCTGGATATTCTATTTCCAGAACATATAAATATGTGCCTCCATTTCCTGCAATTTCTAATTCAAATTTCTGGATAGGTGAGTTTTGCCATCTAGTTAAATCTTGCTGATGAAAAATTTCTGAGACTTGATAATATTTTCCGGTAGTTTCAAATTCTCCTAATATAAATTTTTGGAGTTTATGCAAAACTTCAAAAACTGTTGTTTTTCCCGAACCATTTGCTCCTAGTAGTAAGTTTATATTTGAGAATTTAATTTCAAAGTTAACCAGACATTTAAAGTTGTTGACGTAAAGTTTTTTTAGCATTGGCAGAATTGATAATTTGCAAAAAATCAGGATTTTTGGAGAGGTGTAATTATTACTCCCTACTCCCTACTCCCTACTCCCTAAATTAAAAAGATTCTTTAAATGGTCTTAAATCAAGTTCGTGAGTCCATGCGCTCGAATGTTGTTGGTGAATTGCCCAATAGGTTTCCGCAATAGCGTCAAGTTGTAATAAACCCTCCTTACCTTTTTGAGAAACAAAATTTGGGAACCTTCTACGAGAGTTTTCCCCATCAATAACACCATCAATAATTATATGAGCAACATGAATACCTTCTGGACCAAATTCTCGCGCCATCCCTTGAGCTAAAGCTCTCAAACCTGCTTTTGCTACTCCGAAAGCTGTAAAAGGTGGTTTTCCTCTTAAGGAAGCAGTCGCTCCTGTAAAAATAAGCGTACCTTCTTGTCGCTTTTTCATAGTAGCGATCGCTTGTTTTCCAAATAAAAATCCACCAAAACAATTGTTTTGCCAAAGGTTGATAAAGGTTCCGCTGTCTGTTTCTAATAAGGGTGCAGGAATATTATTACCAGCGTTGTAAACAGCAAGAGCAAGAGGATAACCTGCTTTTTCCACGACTGTAAATAGTTGTTCGACATCTTGTTCGACTGTTGCATCAGTAACAACAGTAGTTGCGGTATTCCCTTGTTGCATAATTTTTTCCACAATTAACTGTAGTTGATCTCCGCTACGACCAGCAACAAAAACGTGCAAACCTTTTTTGGCAAAATATTTAGCAAGTGTTGCACCTAAACCTTCTTCTGAACCAACACCTATGACAACTGCCGCAGATTTTTCACTCATTTTATTCTTCCTAAAACTAATAATTTTGGACTACTTTTTCATACCATGTTCTGGAAATGGGAATGTAAATTTAGATTTTAGATTTTATGGAGGCTTTTTGGCAGAATATCTATATTTTACTAACTGTAATTTACCTGTATCTATTGATATAGTTAACTTTCAATATCCTGAAAAAAAATTTTTTCTACCCCCTTGACACTTTATGTATTATTTATGTAGTATATAAATGTGGCAGTTAAAGGAGAGGAAAACAACCTCTAGAAAAACAAGCCATATCTGCACCTTGAAAATTAAATAATTAATCGGAATTTTCGCAAATATAGCACTACAAAAAAAGTGTTACAACATTCATCCTTTACAACAAATAGTTTTGATTTGAGCTAATAGCCGATCGCTTAATGCTTAAAGCTATATCCATCAGGTATTATACAAAACCTGAGTTGCCTATGCTATTATTTTTCACTTGTGAAATTTGAAGTTTTTTAAATTCGACAGACTGCAATATTATCATTCTTTTATTAATCAGCAAGCAGTAGAAAATTAACTAAAAAAATATTCTGTTTTCTTCAGATAAAAAATTAGGAGGTGTTGATATGGTTCATATTAGATTTGAAGGGCGTTCTTATGACGTGACAGAAAATCAACTAGGCATCACAGAAAACATGAAAGAAAATGCTATTAAAGAACGCCTATCTCAATATTTTGATGTTGGTAAAGAACGCTTTAATTCCTACGTTTTAGACCATCGTCCTAGTGGGGATTTAATTGTTCGTCCCGAAGCAGTTTATGGTTGAATTAATTAGCCAATGTTCCGCATCCTAACTTCTAAAGCGTACATACATTTTGGTCTGCTAAACCAAAGGTTGTAGGTTCGAGTCCTACCATCCTCCCTTTTTGTTTATGGAGGGTGTAGCTCAATGGATAGAGCGTTAGTGTTCAACGCTTTATTGACTTCTGCGGAGCATAATAATAGTGGTTAAAAATCACTTCGTGCCCTAACAAAAAAAGCTTACATACTAGCTCATTTGGTAGAGCATTTGTCTCAAGAACAAAGTGTAGCAGGTTCAATTCCTGCGTATGACTCAACAGCTTTTTTAACTTGTACGAAGTGATTTTTCAACTATTTTATAGCTATTAGCTTTTAGCATTCAGCTATCAGCTTTTAGAGTTATGGTTTCAATCTACTTCTAAATATTTACTGTTGAGGTGCTAATTGCTTATTACTTATTGTTAATAGGAAGAAAAAAATATAAAATTAATTACAGTAACTGATAACTGAAATAATTTCGCACCACAACTGATAAAGTATACATACATTTCCTAACTATAGGGTCCTAAGGTAGCGACATTCGGGCGACCGAAATAGCGAGGCTTTCTAAGTCTTTCTGAGATAAAGATTAGCGCGTTCACTGTCAGGTTAAAAACTGATAAGAACGGCTGTATTGTATTCATTACTTTTTCGACTTGTGCGAAGTATTTGACTAAAAGTTAATACATTTTTTGGCATAGAAAATTGCTTATTTGGGGATTTGGTGTAGCGGGAGCATACGACTCTTGCACAGTCGTGACAGGGGTTCGAGTCCCCTAATCTCCATTTGGTGTCTGAGGTTGAAGTAGTCGAAACGTCGGTTTGTGAAGCCGAAGGAAGCGAGTGCAAGTCTCGTCGGACACCCTGCCATTTCAGTTATCAGTTATCAGTTGTCAGTTATCAATAATTTTTTATGAACACCTTAATAACTCGCTCTTATTTATGAGTCTGTAGGTTTCCGTAAAGTTGACACTAATATTGTTTATAGTAAAGAATTCTAAGTATTTATGAAAACATTAGCGCTCCGTTATTATCAAGGTGAAAGGGATCTAGAGGCGATCGCCGAACTTTTCCAAGCTTGCGAAATAGTCGATCGCTTAGATGAATGGGTATCTATTTCCGACCTGCGACAAGAGCTTAACGCTCCTGACTTAGATAAAGAGCGCGATATTCGTATTTGGGAAGATGGAAATGGTAAGCTCATTGGTTTTGGGAAGCTATCAATTAAAGAATCAATTGATGGTTATCTGTCTTTCAGAGTTCATCCAACTTTAAGAGGTGAAGGTATAGAACAAAAAATTATTAGCTGGGGTGAAAAACGAATGCGGGAAGTCGCTACTAATAGCAGTCTATCTGTTTTGAAGTTGCGCTCTGCTACTCGTTCTGACAAAATTGAACGTATCGCATTATTAGAAAGTTGTGGTTTCACCCCAAAACGTTACTTTTTTGAAATGGAGCGATCGCTCACCGAACCAATACCTAAACCTGAGTTACCTGTAGGTTTTACATTGCACTCTCACTGCTCTCCACAGTTTTCTGGTAAGGTGGGGCAACAACAATTCTTAGAAGCATGGGTGGAAGCGTATAATCAAACATTTATAGACCATTGGAATTACCATGAAGTGACGGTTGAACAGGTAGAATATATAGTAAGTAACCCTAACTATAGACCAGATTTGACCTCGGTTGCAATTGATCATAATGGTAAATTTGCAGCTTTTTGCTACTGTTGTACTTTCCCAGAAGAGAATGAGTACAAGGGAAGGAAAGAAGGTTGGGTAGATACCCTAGGTACTCGCCGTGGTTTTCGTAAGCGTGGGTTAGGAAAAGCCATGTTACTTTCTGGAATGCAACGGTTACGAGATGTTGGTATGGATAAGGCGTTACTTGGTGTTGATGCTGAGAACCCGTCGGGAGCAAATCGACTTTATGAGTCTGTGGGTTTCCGTAAAGTTCACACTAATATTGTTTATAGTAAAGAATTCTAAGTATTTATGAAAACATTAGCGATCCGTTCTTATCAAGGTGAAAGGGATCTAGAGGCGATCGCCGAACTTTTCCAAGCCTGCGAAATAGTCGATCGCCTAGATAACTGGGTATCTATTTCTGCTCTGCGACGAGCATTCAATACTCCAGCTCCAGACATAAAGCGCGAAATTAATCTTTGGGAAGATGGAGATGGTAAGCTTGTTGGTTTTGGGCAATTATCAATCCAAGAATCATCAGTTGATGCTCATCTATCATTCAAAGTTCATCCTACTTTCAGAGGCAAAGGTATAGAACAAGAAATCATTAAATGGAGTGAACAGCGAATTATTGATACAAGTGCATCTGTAAAGTTGCGCTCAGATAGTCGCGACACTCAAACCGAACGGATGGTATTATTAGAAAGTTGTGGTTTTACACCAAACCGTTACTTTTTGCGGATGGAGCGATCGCTCACCGAACCCTTTCCCAAACCAGAGTTACCTAGAGGTTTTACATTGGAGTCTCCTCTATCCCAGGAGTTTTCTGGTGAAATTGGGCAGCGACATTTTCTAGAAGCATGGGTAGAAATGTTTAACCAAACGTTTATCGATCATTGGAATCATCATGATTTGACAGTTGAGAAGTTGGAACATGAAATAACTAACCCACACTACAGACAAGATTTGGATTTAGTTGCAATTAGTGCTAGTGATGGTAAATTTGCTGCTTTTTGTTCCTGCTTTATTAATCCAGAAAAAAATCAGCACAAAGGAACGAAAGAAGGTAAGATAGGTATTCTCGGTACTCGTCGTGGTTTTCGGAAGTGTGGGTTAGGAAAAGCGATGTTACTTTCTGGAATGGAACGGTTACGAGATGTTGGTATGGATAAGGCGTTACTTGGTGTTGATGCTGAGAACCTATCGGGAGCAAATCGACTTTATGAGTCTGTAGGTTTCCATAAAGTTCATACTACTATTGTTTATGTCAAAGAATTTTAAGTCTCAATATCATTTAAGGTAAATAAAGAATCAAAGTCTCTAATTACTGAACCTAGAAAATTAAATATTAAATTATGCTTTTAGAGAAGTTTTCAACTGAGTAAAATCCTATTACTTAATATGCAATTTCTACTTTTAATATTAAAGTTGAAACAAGTTAAATAGATTAAATAAAGCATGGAAAAATTCACTCCGCGCCCTAACAATGAAAGCTTACATACTAGCTCATTTGGTTAGAGCATTTGCCTGTCACGCAAGTGGTAGCAGGTTCGATTCCTGCGTATGAAACAACAGCTTTATTAACTTGCGCGGAGTGATTTAATTCCTATCACTTGATGTGCCCTTTCTGCTTTTTATGCTAAAGTTTAAATAGTTTAAATAGATTAAGTAAAACATTGAAAATTTACTCCGCGCCCTAACAATGAAAGCTTACATACTAGCTCATTTGGTAGAGTATTCGGCTATTAACCGACTGGTAGCAGGTTCAATTCCTGCGTATGAAACAACAGCTTTCTTGACTTGCGCGGAGTGATTTTAATTTCTAATAAAAAAAATATCAACTCGAAACGACATAAAAATTTTCATTTCGCGCCCTAACAATAAAAGCTTACATACTAGCCAAATGGTAAAGGCAATCGAACGTCAATCGAACTAATGCAGGTTCAATTCCTGCGTATGAGAAAACAGCTTTCTTGACTTGCGCGAAATGATTTTAATTCCTATCTCTTAAAATACTCTTTTTAGTTTTAATGCTCAAGTTGAAAGACATTAAATAAAACATTGAAAAATTCACTCCGCGCCCTAACAATAAAAGCTTACATACTAGCTCATTTGGTAGAGCATTTGCCTTTAACGCGAATTGTAGCAGGTTCAAATCCTGCGTATGAAACAACAGCTTTCTTGACTTGCGCGGAGTGATTTTAATTCCTAATGTTAAAAAACATATTTATCAACATAATAAATTTCATTTCGCGCCCTAACAATAAAAGCTTACATACTAGCCAAACAGGTAAAGGCACTTGATTCAGGTTCAAGTTAGCGAGAGCTAATGCAGGTTCAAATCCTGCGTATAAACAAACAGCTTTTTTGACTTGCGCGAAATGATTTTAACTATTACAATAAAGTCAAGTATGACACAAATTTACGAATGATTAGAGCAAATATTAATGTAAAAAAAATGTCAGTTTATATAATTAAATATAAATTATCAAAAATTTAATTTTCATCTCGCACCCTAACTGGGAAAGCTTACATACTAGCCAAACGGCGCTTGATTTGGTCTCAAGAAAAAGCAGGTGTAATTCCTGTGTGTATACAAATAGCTTTCTTGACTTGTGCGAGATGATTTTAAATAAAGAAAAAGTCATTTAAAAAAAATTATACAGATTTACAGAAAATTACAAAATAGTTAGAGTAGGCAAAAATTATAAGATTTTATATTAGTGTCGATCGCAACACTTATTCACCCTACGAATATTTAATAAAAAATCAAAATATTTACTTTGCGCCCTAACAGAAAAAGCTTACATACTAGCCTAGTGGTTTAAGGCACTTGACTCATAATCAAGCAAATCCAAAAAAGGATTTCGCAGGTTCAAATCCTGCGTATGAACAAACAGCTTTTTTGACTTGCGTAAAGTATTTATTTTAAGTAATTGTGTCGATAAATTTTCAGTATATAAAATTTTTATTGTATGGAGAAGATATTATGTCTATCAAAACTGATGAAATATTGGAAAAACTCAAATCTATCACAATTTTGGAAGCTACAGAATTGGTGAAACAAATAGAAGATTATTTTCAAGTAAGTTCCAAACCTAAGATTGTAATAAAACCTCCTCCTAATTTCGATGACTATCGGAAATATATTCCCGAACCACAAACTATTTTTGATGTTGTCTTAGAGCAATTTCCTGCTAATAAAAAAATATCTTTTATTAAGGAGATACGCAGTTTAAATCTGTTTGAAAGTTTACAGCAAACTAAAAAAGTTGTTGATAATTTACCCCAAATTATTAAATCTAATGTCAATACTCAAGAAGCCGAACAGATAAAGCAAAAATTAGAGGAATTGGGAGCAATAGTTTATTTGAAATAATTTTAGTATGTCCAAGAAAACTATCTATTTCACCAGTAATGAATTAGAAAATCTTGTCAAAGAATTTAATAATTGTACTTTGCCAAGAAGCAATTGGACTCATCCTGCACATTTGATTGTTGCCCTTTGGTATCTGACTAATTACTCAGAGTCAGAAGCTATAAATAATATTCGCGATCGCATCAAAAAATATAACGGATCAATGGGCATTCAAATGACTAAAAATAGTGGCTACCATGAAACAATTACAACGTTTTAGGTAAAAATTGTTCGACAATATGTAGCTATTAATTCAGCCAAAAATTATTTTGTAGAAATGGCAAATAATTTAGTCAACTTTTACGAAAATTCAGCTTTACCTTTTGAATATTATAGTAGAGAATACCTGATGTCTTGGGAAGCTCGAAAAAATTGGGTAAAACCAGATTTGAAACCTTTTGACCAATTTCATTGATAATTTTGAATTATCCTTAAACACTAATATTATGTCTAAATAACAACCGCTCAAAAAGTTTTTGTTTGTAGTAGGGCTTCAGCCCGAAGATAGATAGGGCTGAAGCCCTACTACAAGCTTTTATTTACAGTTCGCGCCCTAAACTAGAGAGATTACATACAGCTTATGGGTAGCAAAACTCTCTGAACTTGCGCGGTGTATTCATCATAAATATTAATATTAATACTCCGCAAAACTGCCAACGATAATTGTCTGTTCAAAGTTGATTTTTTTGTAATTAAATCGGTTAACAGCAAGTAGTTATAGGTGCTAAAGTGTAGGATGAATTTTACATTTAACCTTGATTAAAAATATTAACTCAGGACTTACGCATGAAGTAGGAAAAACTAGGATTTGAGATTGCTTCCCTGTGGGTCGCAATGACGAAAATACCTTTTACTGCGTAAGTCCTATAACTAATAACTGTTAATTGATAACTGATAACTGAATAAGGAGGTAGTTAAAATGAATAAAACTAAGATGAATAACGACGAACGCGACTTACGTCTAGAAATGCTCAATAGTCTACTCACAACTCCTCACCGTCAATTAGAAAAAGTAGCAGAAATTCATCAATTAATTCTTGAGTTAGACCCAATTTTTTACGGACATTTAGCAGTTTGGTATCAAAATAATGGTGATGTGCGCGACCATAAAGAAGTGTTCCTGGGAAACTTGCTAACAAGTAATCTTACGGAACACCGAGATGCAGGTTTCATAATGCTACAACATTTCCCACCTTACCAGGTGTCGCGCATTGTAGACTTTATGAAACAGCAGCAAAATAAAATGCCACGTTCCGCGCGTACTGCTGTTACTCGTTATTTGCGCAAGCGCGAACAAAACTCAGAATTTTTCGACCGCGCTGCTATCCGTAACCGTAAGGCAATGAAGCACTTATATGCTACCTTGCACATTAAACCTAACTCTCGCGCTGATGCTATCTTATTTAAAGAAAGACCTCCAGAAGATAGTCTAGCTTTCATGCTGAAGCAGTTGGCAAAAACAGAGACAGCAGCAGAGCAAGCAGCTTTAATAGTGGAACACAATATTCCCTATACTATTGCTGTGGGAGCAGTAAAAAAATTAACACCTACTGTATTAGTAGCGTTGATAAATTCTATGTCTCCCCAGGAAATTATCAATAACCTGAAGTCTCTGACTGCTCGTGGTGCAATGGAACACCCAGAGGTAAAGGCGTTAATAGATGAGAAACTAACTGAGGCACAAAAGAGCGATCGCGTATCTGCTTATAAAGCTAAAGTTGCTGCCGATGCTTCTCAGGTTGATGCGGAAACTGCTGCCAAGTTGGAGCAGGTGACTAACGAACAAGTCAAAAAGCGCGGTAAAATTTCTCTCCCAACTGCTTTACTTGTGGATAAGTCTGGTTCCATGCAAAAGGCGATCGAAGTTGGTAAGCGTCTAGCTTCCCTAATTTCTGGTATTACTGAAGGGGAGTTATTTGTCTACGCTTTCGATACTATTCCTTATCCTATTACTGCCGAAGGTACAGAGTTGAGTGACTGGGAACGTGGTTTCCAACATATTCGTGCAGGTGGAGGTACAAGTTGCGGTTGTGCTGTAGAAGCAATGCGACGCAAAAAGCAAGTTGTCGAACAGTTTATTCTGGTGACAGATGAAGGAGAAAATACTTCACCTTATTTTGCTGATGCTTACACTGCTTATTGTCGAGACTTGGCGGTAATGCCAAATGTGGTTATCGTGCGTTTGGGTAGTTATGCTTCTAACTATGTGGAAAGTCAACTCAAGCAGAAGCAAGTGCCAGTGGAAACTTTTAGTTTCAAAGGTGACTACTATTCTCTACCTAATTTGGTGCCAATGTTGTCTCACCCTTCACGACTGGAGTTGTTGATGGAAATTATGGAGACTTCTCTGCCAGTGCGTAATGATAAGTAATAATGGATAATGGATAATTAATAATAGATAATTAGAGATAGTTTTCATTATCCGTTAATGAAGCAGAAACCGGGTTTGTCGATGAAATTTTGTGATTTGAAAATAATCAGGGCAATAAACCCGGTTTTGTTTGAAACTCATATTCAATCAGATATTTTTAATTTATATCTATATCTTGCTTGATTTTTTTGAATCTTGATTAATGGCAATTCAGGATATATGATATGATTGGGATTTAGAACTTGTTTGAAAAGTATCAATTTTGATTTAGATCCCCCCTAGACCCCCTTGAAAAGCTATCCCTTATAAGGAACTCCTGAAACCCTTGTATAAGGGTGGGGAGAGGGGGAGGAGGGGGAAGAGGGGGGAGTAATAATTTTGTCTACAGTCCTCAAAAAAAGTGTATTTTTGAATACAATTTGCTCCCGAAAAAGACGCTCCCAGACTCACTCATAACTTGTCTGTTTTGTCAAGTTTTATGTTAAGAAAGATGTTTATAAAGCATAGCTTGAAAAGGGGGGAAATACAAGGTCAAGTCCCCCTTATTAAGGGGGATTTAGGGGGATAGATGACTTCTCAAACAACTTCTTACTTCAATAATTAATAATTAATAATTATTAATTGTACCAAATCTGCCTTAGTGAGAGAGTATTTTTAAAGTTACAGCTTTTGCTAAATAAGAGATTTGATGATAAAACCAGCCTGTTTTTATACCCGGATATGGAGAGGATTTATACCTTAATTTTTCGGTAAATAAACCAGAATTATAGGATAAATTATTGTTTTTAATGATAAAATTCTACGATAAACCGGGTTTGCGGGTTCGTAGTCATGATCATATTAAAGTTAAGCATAAATAGCTAAATTAATGTTGAATAATTATCTATATGAAATAACATATCAATCAGTATTTTTTGGTTATAACTTTTTACCAATTAATGCTTGGAAAATACTGTCAAATCCTGCGACTGAAATACTGGCATTTTTTAATAACTATCGGATTCATAAAAATATTAAATATTTGACTGTTAATAATCACAATTTAAACTTGGACATTTATCAGTCTCTCGCACCCAAACCACAACCAGTAGTAATTTTTATTCATGGAGGAGGTTGGGTAGAGCGTTCCAGAGAAGTAGAACTGTTTTTTTTATTGCCATATTTGAAAATGGGTTTTTCTGTTGTTAATGTGGGATATCGTTTGGCAGCACAGTCCCTAGCACCCGCAGCAGTAGCAGACTGTCGATGTGCTTTACGTTGGGTGATGACGAATGCTCGAGAGTACAATTTCGATGTGGAAAAAATCATTCTCAGTGGGTTTTCTGCTGGCGGTCATTTGGCGATGATGACTGGTATGTTATCTGCTGCTACTGGTTTTGACTCTTATTCCCCTGGTGATGAGGAATTAAAGGTAGCAGCGATCGTCAATTGGTATGGTATTACTGATGTCAAAGATTTGCTGGAGGGAGCAAATGTTCGAGATTATGCTTTGGAGTGGATGGGGAACCAGAGCGATCGCTTGGAAATAGCGGAGCGTGTTTCTCCCATTAATTATGTACATTCTCAACTTCCGCCTATTTTTACTGTTCATGGTGATAGTGATTCAAGTGTGCCATATAATCATGCAGTAAGATTTCACGAATCACTCGATCGGGTTAATGTACCGAATCAATTATTAACTATTCCAGGGGGCGATCATGGCAGTTTTAGTTATACTCAAAATGTCAAGATTTATGAAAATATTGAAGATTTTTTCATAAAATATGGTTTGTGCAATGAGTAATTTGAACTTACGCAGAAAGCGGGTTTATCTATGAAATTTTGTGATTTTAAAATAATTAGAGTAATAAACCCGGTTTCTTTTTTTGCTCAATCTTGCCCACTCCCCTTTAGAATTTTGACTTAATCCAAAAATAACGATATAATAAGTATTTAAGCATACCATTATACTGCACTCACGTATACATGAAATCCATCATAACTAAGCTCAAACTGAATAACAAGCAGAAAACCCTGATGGCTCAACATGCAGGTTATAGCAGATGGTGTTATAACTGGGGTTTAAGTTTATGGAATGCAGCTTATAGAGATAGTTATAAACCTAATGCCCGTAAACTCAGAGAAGTTTTTACCAATCATACAAAACCTATGAATCCTTGGATGAAAAACTTGTCGTAAGCGAGTTTATCAATACGCTTTCATCAACTTAGGTGAGGCATTTAAGAGGTTCTTTCAAGGGTTGGGTAAACATCCAAGATTTAAGAAGAAAGGTAAACATGATTCATTCACCATAGATAATTGTGGGAAACCGATAGAACTAAATGGTTGGAATCACAAATTACCTTTTATTGGTGTTGTCAGAACTTATGAACCAATTGAAGCAACAACTAAAAAAATAACCATTAGTAGGCAAGCAGGTGATTGGTATCTCAGTTGTAGCTACGAGTTCATTCCTAATCTAACAGAAAAGACGACTGAAGTTGTAGGTGTAGATTTAGGTGTAAAAACCCTAGCAACATTAAGCACAGGAGTTGTTTTTCCTGGTGCTAAATCTTACAAGAAATTTGAAAACAAGCTCTCTAATTTACAATACCTTAACCGCAATAAAAATATTGGTTCTGCTAACTGGAAAAAGGCACAACTTAAAATTGCCAAGCTACACACAAAGGTAGCTAATATCCGTAAAGATGTGCTTCATAAATTGACAACATATCTAGCTAAAAACCACAGCGTTGTTGCTCAAGCGAAGATTTGAATGTTAGCGGTATGTTAGCTAATCCTAAACTAGCTAAATCAGATAGCAGATAGTGATTTTATGAATTCAGGCGACAGCTTGAATATAAAACTCAGTGGTACGGTTCTGAGCTAGTAGTTGTTGATAGATTTTTCCCATCATCAAAAACTTGCTCCTACTGCGGTCATGTCCAAGATATGCCACTAAACCTTAGAACTTATGAATGTTCTGACTGTGGCTTATCAATAGATAGAGATTTAAACGCCAGTATAAATTTGAGAGATGCGGTCGGCTTGACCGTTAATGCCTGTGGATGAGTAACCGCCGACGGCCTCAGTAGAAGCAGGAAGTAAACATTAAAATGTCATAATAAGTGACATTTTATATCAGTTTTATGAAGCAGTTTGTACTGATTTTATGGAAGCAGGAATGCGGTTAAGTGATGATGGAATTAAGAGGGTTTTGTCTGAAACTAATATTAAGGCAGATACTCTTAATTTTGCTCAATTACAAAGTGCTGCTACTGCAACTGAGTTGGTAGTGCAGTTGTGCGTTGATGCTATTAAAAATTAATGGATAATGGATAATGAATGATTACTTTTGGTTAAAACACAGAATATTGCACAAGGGAAAATCTTATTTCTTTTTTTGCTTAAAAGGATAAACATTAAACCTTTAGGCATCAATGATCAATTATTAGGAGAAGTTTTAAACCTAGGTTCAATTAATTATCAATTATCTATTGGTAACGTTATAGTTAAGGAGAATAACTGTGACTAAAAAAGAAAAGTCAAAAAAGTATAATCTTCTTTACCAAAGATTAACAGAAGCATTAGAAAATGGTAGTAAAGTCCGCATTGAAGCAGAGGAAACTTATTATGGTCTCCCCGTTTGTGTAACGGAAGATTTTGTAGAAATTATGGTCTTAGTTCCACCAGATGAATTTGATGAACAAGATGATACTTTTAAACAAGTGATATGGTTGATTCGACTTGACTCTATTTTTGCGATCGCATATCCTACAGAATACTGGTCAAGTGCAAGATTGGAAAAACTACTGGAAATAGGTGTTAATCAAATTTAATTAGGACTTACGCATAAACCGGGTTTATCCACAAAATTTACTGAACGGATGGGGCAATATCCCTCTAGTTGCCCCTGAAAAGATTATTAGTCACGCCCTGCACGAGAGCGAGCCAGTCGTTGTAAGTACATAATTTTAGTACGACCGCTGAATTGAGTAAAATCTAATCCTGACAGAAATATTTCTGCTACATGATAATTATCTCCTTCTCGAATAATTACACCATTGTCTTCTAATATTTCCAGTTCTTTTGAAGATAACTGTTCTATCTTTTTCCTAGTAAAAGGAGTTTTTTTGAGGTCTTTAGGTAAGTTTTTCAATTTGGTAAAGATATTTTTTAAGACTGTATTTTCTTGGGAAATTTCCTTAATTTTCTCACTGCTACATTGCGTTAGTGCGTCTCTAATTCCTTTAGGTATTAAAAGACGATCTTGGAATTTAGTATCATTCATTGAATTGCTCGCTGCCAAGAATAAAAGACGTACTAAATCTCTAGATTGAATTTGTAGATTAAAGTCAGAAAGTGCATCTAATACCCATTTAGCAGAACGTGGTTCTTTAGAGCGATCGGTACCCAATTTTTTACCCCACAAAGTAACTAGCTCTATAGCTAATTCCTCTTCGTCCATGTCTTGAAGTTTATCTTTCTCAACCATTTTAATGATTTTAAAGTTGCCAATAACCCACGCTACCAACCTTAAAGCTTCCTCCCGACTCCACTTAAGAGCATAAGGTTGATAGCGATTCATCATTTGAGCAGCATTTTGGTGAATGGCAGCAACTACCATATCCCGTCGAATAAAAATTAGAATTCCTAAAGGACGACCAGGTTGTTGTTCTAACCATAGAGGGACTTCCTGAAGCAAAGCGCGTAATGCTGTTTGTTGGTTTTCATCATTAGCAAAGTTTTGGAACAAGTCTTCTAAACCATCAATGACAAAAACAACTTGCTGGTCTTTTTGCGTTAAATACTCAGTCAAATTCTGACCTGCACCCTTATTTTGTGGTTCAAAACCAATTACCCAAGCCATTATATCTAGCCAGATTTTGCGCCACTCACCCTCGTGGAGTTGAGTCTTACAATTATCTAAAATCAAATCCCGAACACTTGCGGTATTTTGAGGTCGATCAAAACCTAAAACATCTAAGGTTTTGTTTCGGGTTTCTGTTACTAAATTCCGAGCGTCAGAGTCAAGGTTTCTTGATTCTAAAATGGGGGCAATTAAAGCTTTAGAGTTTACTTCAGTAGCATCAGCATCTTTAGCAAAATTTCCCCAATTTTCTCGACGCACAATTTGTAAAAATGTATAAGTTTTTCCCGAACCTTTTGCACCAACTATAACAGTAATGGGAATACTATTTTTATAGTCGGATGCCAAGTGCCTCAGAGGAGTAGTAATAAAAAAATCACTGATTTCTGAAGACCTTTCAGCATATACTAATTGTTCAGCTTTTTCCTCAAGACTTTTTCTTTTAGACGTTAAATTTTTCTCTTCAATGGGTTGAGTATCATTTATTGGCAACCACTCTAAAATAGTACGCATTTTTTCGACTATTCCTGACTGTTGAAGAAGATTTCTGACATCTTTCCAACTCTGGGGCAAAACTAACAAATTATCGGCAAATCCTGTCAATATTGTTACAGGTTCGCGGTCTTCTTTCAGAAAAGGTTGAAGAGTTTCTACAACCCTTAGTATTGGGGTTACTGCTACATCTATTAATTCCTGGTTTTTAGGAATCTTAGTAAAAATTAGGGCAGGTAATGGATTTTCTTCTGCATTAGAAATAGCTCTATCTACTATTAATTCTAAGATTTGCTTTGTACCCGCCACTGATTGTTCGCTTAATGTCGTCACAAATACACGATAAACTCTCGGATCTAAAATTAAACCTGTAGCAAGTTCAGATAGTCCTGAACGAAGGTCAATTATCACAATATCTACCCCTAAAGCTTTTCCTAAATTTGCTAAAATTTCTGTGAGTAAAAAGGGATTTTTAGCACCTTGAATAAGATGTTCTGGTTGAATTTATAAGGTAGTAAATTTTCGGGTGTAACGAAACGCAGGTAAAAAATAAATACCATCAATTAAAGCACTTTTGAGGCGATCGCTGACTAATTTAATTGCCTGTTCAGCAGTGGGAGTTGAGTCTCCATGAGCTAAGGCTAAAAAGTCAGCAAAAGAAATAGGAGGATTAGGCAATCTTTCCTCTAACATCCAACTTATTCCTGGTGCTTCTAGGTCTCCATCTACCACAAGAACTTTTCGTTTTTTAGGAGTTTTTTCTTGAATTAAAGCTTGAGTTTTAGGAGTTTTTTCTTGAATTAAAGCTTGAGCTAAAGCTAGAGCATGAGTTGTTCTTCCGACTCCTCCTTTAAAAGAATGAAAAGCAACAATTGGAGGAATATTTGATGGAAATATTTCTGGAGGTTGAATATCTCTATCTTGGCGATCGAACCAAATAACTCCTGGTCTTGATAAACTAGGTATTAATTTAAAAATGGGAGCTTGTTCATCTGTTTCTTCAAAGCAAATAGGAAGACTTCTTTCTTCTCCTTTAATACTTTCTAATATGATAAAACAGTTTGTCATTTCTTCAGTTTTACCTAGTCGGAATCTAGGCTCAAAAACTTCTTGTAGCCACTCTTTAGCTTTTGCTATTTTTCCCTCACGAATTCCGATGCTTAATTCATCCCAATAGCATCGAGCAAAAACTAACCATTTAGGGAATTCATTAGATTTTATTCCTAATAAAACATCTTCTACATCAACCCAAGTATAAAGCCGAATATCTGAAGGTATCATCGGTTAATATTCTCCTCTATATAATTACAAATATTTTCTAGCCACTCAACTAATTTTTTTTCATCTTCTGGTTTTATTTTAACTCCATATCGCCATACCTGATGTGCTTTTTCTATATCTAAAATAGAACCACTCTTATCTAGATGAAAATTAGGTGTAGCTCCAACTTCTTTAGCAGCAATTTTAAGTTCTTTTACCCATCTGCCTAAATTATGTCCATCTTTTGATAGTAATGCTTGGTCTTGAATTTTATCTGTTGTTGATAATTTTTTTTCCTTTAAATAAAGACTTTTAAATCCACATTCAGCAGCATAAAATAGTAATAGATAATAGCTGATTCCAGAGATTTATTTTGCTTCTTTCCTATGAGCATGAAAAGCTTTTTGTAGTTCGCTATAACCTACGGGAATCATTTGAGAACCTAGTTTTTTTCTTTGATTTTTAAGTTGGAAAATTTGTTTTTTAAATTCATATAAAGAAGCGATCGCCTCTGGTGTTTGGGCAGGGTAAATTAGTGATTCTGTATAATTGAGTAAGTCCTCGATCGCCTTTAGTGTTAGTAAATCTAGCTTTAGTTCAGAAAAGTCTAAATTTGACAGAGGATTAGACATAATAGCTTTGATTATAGGATTTTGATGAAATTCTTTCTATACCATCATTAAAAACAGTAGTGGACTGACACCTCTAAAATGTTGCAATAGTAGGGGCGGGTTTGTTTTTGAAACTCACAAGTTTAACCATTGGATAAAATCAACCCGCCCCAAAATCTAACGCACAAAATTAGCTGTGTCAGTCCACTACAAATTTAGCTGTAGGGACGTTCGCATTTTTGTTATGCAACGTCCCTACATTCTTATTAACTATAAGCTTCTATGGGCAAACAAGAACAGACAAAATTACGATCGCCAAAAGCATTATCAACTCGCCCTACACTAGGCCAAAACTTATGCTCTCGCGTCCAAGGAGCAGGATAAGCAGCACGTTGTCGAGAATAACTATGCTTCCACTCATCCACCATCAAACTCTCGGCAGTGTGAGGCGCATTTTTCAACAAATTATCCTCTTTATCTGCTTTACCAGTTTCAATCTCCTCTATTTCCTGACGAATAGAAATCATCGCATCACAAAAACGGTCTAACTCCTCCTTCGACTCACTCTCCGTCGGTTCCACCATAATTGTACCCGCCACAGGCCAAGAAACAGTCGGCGCGTGAAAGCCATAATCCATCAAGCGTTTGGCAATATCTTCTACCTCAATCCCTGCGGACTTTTTCAACGGACGCAAATCCAAAATGCACTCGTGAGCAATAAACCCATACTTACCCTTGTACAAAACTGGATAATAACTATCTAACCGTTGCGCAATATAATTAGCATTCAAAATCGCGATTTTAGTTGCATCAGTCAAACCATCTGGACCCATCATGGCAATATACATCCAAGAAATCGGCAGAATACTCGCGCTTCCCCAAGGTGCAGCAGATACCGCTCCACTGGAATTTTCCCCACCAATATTAATCACAGAATGTCCTGGTAAAAACGGTGCTAAATGAGACTTAACCCCAATCGGACCCATTCCCGGACCGCCACCACCGTGAGGAATGCAGAAAGTTTTGTGCAAATTCAAATGACAAACATCAGCACCAATTTCCGCCGGACGACATAATCCCACTTGAGCATTCATATTCGCTCCATCCATATAAACTTGCCCACCGTAACCGTGAATAATTTCACAGATATCAAGAATCTCTTCTTCAAATACACCATGAGTAGAAGGATATGTAATCATTATGGCAGCCAAATTATCTTTATGCTTTTCTGCCTTTGTCTGCAAATCTGCAATATCTATATTTCCTTGTTTATCGCATTTCACTACCACAACTTTTAACCCAGTCATCACCGCTGAAGCAGGGTTTGTACCGTGAGCAGAGTCAGGAATCAAACAAACATTCCGATGTGCTTCCCCACGGTTAGCATGATATTCGCGAATCACCAATAAACCTGTATATTCTCCTTGGGAACCTGCATTTGGTTGCAGAGAAATTGCTGCAAAACCTGTGATTTCTGCTAACCATTCCTCTAGTTGCTCAAACATTATTTGATAACCTTGAGTTTGAGCAGTGGGAGCAAAAGGATGAATCTTGGCAAATTCCGGCCAGGTTACAGGTATCATTTCTGCTGTTGCATTGAGTTTCATCGTACAGGAACCCAAGGGTATCATTGATGTTGTCAAAGATAAATCTTTTGCCTGCAAACGATGAATGTAACGTAAAAGTTCAGTTTCAGAATGATAACTGTTAAATACTGGGTGAGTTAAATAACTGCTAGTACGGAAGAATCCCCCCTGACCCCCCTTGGTAAGGGGGGGAGTGTTTTCGTTTTCGATCTCTGGCAATGCTTTTCCACCAGCAAAAATTTGCCACAGATTTTGTACATCCGTCTCAGTGGTAGTTTCATCTAGAGAAATACCAACAGTTTGCTCATCAAAAGTTCGCAGATTAATACCTACATTTTCAGCAGCATCAATAATTTCTTTTGCACTTTTGAGAGGAGAGTCAGCACCCACTGTTATCCGAATAGTATCAAAAAATGATTCTGCACCAATTTGATAACCAAGCTGTTTTAAACCTGTTGCCAATTTAAAAGTCAAATTATGGATATTTTCCGCAATTTCCTTTAAACCATCCGGACCGTGATAAACCGCATACATACCTGCCATTACCGCTAGCAAAACTTGAGCAGTACAAATATTGCTCGTTGCCTTCTCCCTGCGAATATGTTGTTCCCGTGTTTGCAGTGCCAACCGTAACGCTGGGTTGCCATTAGCATCCTGAGACACCCCAACAATACGTCCTGGAGTTTGTCGTTTATAAGCTTCCTTAGTAGCAAAATAAGCAGCATGGGGACCGCCATATCCCAGAGACACACCAAAACGTTGAGTATTACCTACAGCAATATCAGCACCAAACTCTCCAGGAGGTCTCAGTAAAGTTAAACTCAGTAAGTCAGCAGCAACCGTTACTAAACCTCTTACCTCGTGAACTTTTTCCACAAATTCGTGGTAATCATAAATTGCTCCGTCGGTAGCAGGATATTGGAGGAGTGCGCCAAAAATTGGTTTGTCAAAAGTGAAGGTGCGGAAGTCGCCGACTATTACTTCTATCCCTAATGGTTGCGCCCTAGTTTTCACAACTTCAATATTCTGAGGATGGCAGTTAGAGTCAACAAAGAAAGCTTCCGCTTTAGTTTTGCATAAACCGTAACTCATACTCATTGCTTCCGCTGCTGCTGTAGCTTCATCAAGTAGAGAAGCATTAGCAATTTCCAAACCAGTTAAGTCCGTAATCATAGTTTGGAAATTCAGCAATGCTTCCATCCGTCCTTGAGCTATTTCTGCTTGATAGGGAGTATAAGCGGTATACCAACCAGGATTTTCTAGAATATTGCGGAGAATGACTGGTGGAGTAATACAGTCGTAATAACCCATACCAATAAAGGAACGAAATACCTGATTTTTAGAGATTATTTCTTTGATTTGGGCAAGAGCAGCACTTTCACTTAGAGACTTAGGCAAATTGAGGGGTTGCTGATATCGAATTTTTTGGGGAACTGTTTTGTCAATCAGGTCCTCTAGGGAAGAAATACCTAATACGGCCAGCATTTGTTGAATTTTCTCAGAAGTAGGGCCAATATGTCGTTGGGAAAAGTCAATAGACTTTTGGCCTTGGTTAGCTAGTTGTAGTTGATTGCTTGACTTTGTCTTCGATTGATGTATTGCTACCACTTTGATGTTCCTTGAAATCAATGTCTCATTCAGTTGTAACAAAAATTAATACCTAAATGCTAGGTAGAGAGTCAAGTCATCTGTTGGGATTATGGGCCAAATTTAGGTATTGTTAATCAACAAGCAGTTACAAAGCAAAAAATTTTAGGGGCGGGTTTAGCCTAAAGCCTAGACAAATTAGGGATGTAGTCCTCAAAATCCTCCCATAACAGAAATTGCGTTTATTTATGCTCACCTAATTATTAGACTTCTTGCAGAAGTCAGGGAATAGGGAATAGGTATGGAGGGAATAGGGGGGATGAAATTGTTGATTCTATATTTTTAAAATTGATCGGGACTTACACAGAGACTCTACATATAGCGAGGGCGAATACCATTCGCCCCTACAGATGGTGCTTTAACAGTCAATTTGCGTAAGTCCTGTTGATTTAATTAAAACTTTTGCAAGAGGTCTATTTCATCTGGTTGTGCATCAACAAAGTGTGGGATAAGTAAGTAGTGCAAGTCTGCCTTTTATGCTAACTTTTTGATCTTAAAGGCTGAAAAATTTGCACTTTTTTCCCGACCATGTGGGCGCTCAACCTTTAGATATCAGTGCTTTTAGATTAGCTCGGCCTGCACTACTTACTTATCCCACACTTTGTTGATGCACAACCAGATGAAATAGACCTCTTGCAAAAGTTTTAATTAAA
>JAAUYL010089765.1_pt1 | contig 22214 bp, 14 predicted proteins | sample 7278011 | NCBI WGS metagenome assembly JAAUYL01 (sample SAMN14350225, study PRJNA611818) | marine sediment metagenome | isolation source: surface marine sediment (1.8m) | place: French Polynesia: Moorea | collected 2018-08
GAATAGTTATAATTAAGGCTTGTAGTAGAGCTGCTAGCTCAAACTGTAGATAGGGCTAAAGCCCAACTACAAACAACAACTTTTTTATCACTGATTATCTGGACATGATATAGTATCACGTCAGGATGAATTTAATAGTTTTGTGAAATGGGCATCTTGCCCGTTCCCGATATTTTCGGACACGCAGGATAATTTACAGCGGTTTTCACAAAGGTAGACTACAAAACTTCTTCCTTCTTACTTTAAAGCCAAATCTCTGTACTCTATATTAATGAAAACTGCTATAATATTCATCTTCGTTGGTGCGTATTCCGCAAGCGAGCTGGCGTCGTCGCGGGATCGCACCGCTATCTAGTAGGGGCGAATGGCCATTCGCCCCTACAGGTGGTGTGTAATTTCATTACATGATATAACTTCTACATCACTGGATCTATTAACCCCAACTCCTCAAAAGCAGTCAACCGCAACCGACAAGAATCACATACACCACAAGGTTTCTCTCCACCTGCATAACACGACCAAGTTTTTTCCCAAGGAACTCCTAAACTATTCCCTAATTGAATAATCTCAGTTTTTTTCATCTCAATAAGTGGTGCAACAATAGCGATCGCCTCACCCTCTCTTCCCTGCTTAGTTCCCAGTCGAAACACTTCTTGCATTGCTTGAATATAATCAGGACGACAGTCAGGATAACCAGAATAGTCTAAAGCATTCACCCCAATATAAACCCGACTCGCATTCACAACCTCAGCATAAGCAAGAGCAAAACTCAGAAAAATAGTATTCCGCGCCGGAACATAAGTAATAGGAATATTTTGCGACATATCCTCAACAGAGCGATCGCTAGGCAAATCAATTTGATTATCAGTTAATGCCGAACCTCCCCATAATCTCAAATCAAAATTCACAACATGATGTTCTATTACACCCACCGCATCAGCAATTTTTTTAGCTGACTCTAACTCTCGACGGTGGCGTTGTTGATAGTCAAAAGAAATAGCATAACATTCACAACCATCTGCCTTTGCTTGATACAAAACTGTTGAGGAATCTAATCCTCCTGATAATAAAATAACTGCTTTCATTCTTTAAGAAAATCAATTTTGTCTGTCTTGAATAATTAGGGTTTGCTGAAAAAGTCTTTTTGTCAGGGTAGGAGTCAGGAGACAGGAGACAGGAGCAATGGGGAATGATAGAGGAGGTAGAAGGAATTATTGTCTCTTGATTTTTCTACCCTTGAGAGACCAAAATACTAACTTTATTAGGACTTAGGCAGAGACCATGTATGTAGTGTCAAACACTAAAGCGATACAGTTTTTGCACTCTATATATAGTACCCCTGCCTAAGTCCTGTTTATTAGTTTCTCAAGCTCAAAAAGTTACACTTTTTTCGCTCCAAAAAGGCGTTTACCTTTATCTGTCAATGGTTTTAGATTTAATCAGCAAGCCCTAATTAATTATAATATTCATTATTCATTATTGAGAAATATTTTATGCCTCAATCTCTAATTCCCTCAGTTCAAACAGCTAGAAAAAGTAAATTAAATTTACCACCAGGACCAAAAGGATATTTACTCTTTCAACTTTCTCAACTTCAGCATCAGCCAATAGAATATTTGGGATATATGTGGCAGGAATACGGAGATTTAGTACGTCTGCCAATCGTGCCAGGATTGACTTTAAATTTAGCAAGCCATCCAGATCATGCAGAACATATTTTGTCTAGCCATCAGGAACGATATGGAAAGCCCGATCTATTTCTCAAATCAATGAACTTAGTTCAGGGACAAGGACTTTTTAGCAGTGAAGGAGAAGTTTGGCTTCGACAGCGACGCTTAATGCAGCCAGCATTTCATCAAAAGCAATTGGTTAAACTTCATAATGTAATCCTTAATTGTGTAGAATCACTTCTCCTTGAATGGTCGGAAAAACCAGAAGGCGAGATTATTGATATTGCAGCCGAAATGTCACGTCTTACCTTAAAAATTGTCAGTTCCACCCTATTCAGCATTGACATTAGTAGCAAGACAGATAAACTAGGACAGTCTTTGCGAATAGCTTTGGAATATGTCTATTACCGAATGAATAGCCCACTGGCACTACCTCTATGGATGCCTACCCCCAGAAATCTTGAGTTCCGTCAAGCAAAACAAACACTCGATCGCCTTGTTTTAGAAATTATTCAATCCCGTCGTCAAAATCCTACAGAGCAAAATGATTTGCTGTCAATGCTTCTAGCTGCTCAAGATGAAGAGACTGGAATTGGCATGAGCGATCGCCAACTCCAAGACGAAGTAATTACCTTAATTAATGCGGGACATGAAACCACAGCTACTGCATTAGCTTGGACATGGTATCTAATAGGAACCCATCCTGATGCTATGGCTCAGATGCAGGATGAAGTAAAAACTGTTTTAAATGGAAATTACCCTACCATTGAGAATTTGTTCCAACTCGAATACACCCGTCGCGTATTTGATGAATCTTCACGTCTTTGTCCAATCGGTTTAGGAATGCCGAGAGTCGCCTTAAAAGATGATGAAATTCAAGGATATTTTATTCCCAAAGGTACGACTTTCATTATTGCTCAATACTTCATTTTTCGCCATCCGGATTTTTGGGATAATCCAGAAAAGTTTGACCCTGACAGATTTTTACCTGAAAAAGTGAAGCAAAGACCTAAATTTGCTTTTTTCCCCTTTGGTGCAGGTCAACACATCTGTATTGGCAAAAATTTAGCTCTGATGGAATCTACAATAATCTTGGCAGCCATCATGCAAAAGTTTCACATTCAATTAGTTCCCAATCAATCTATAGAAATAGATCCTAGATTTTCGCTACGTCCGAAATATGGAATTAAAGTTAGAGTACGGAAAAGAAATTAAGCCATTATGGAAAGATTGGATGAGGCCAAAATAGAAGCCATTTTAAAAGCAGCCAAACAACATTTTTGGATTATGGAACGCCATTAATTATAACTATCAGAACCATCATAAAAATGAAGTCTACCATAGCCAAGAAAATGACCATAAGGTTTTTCCCCCATTGGCATCGGCGACAAAATAAATTGGCGAAGGTCTGGGAGCAGACGGAAGCCACAGTAAGGCTGTTAGTCAGCTATTTCAATTGGATTTTGGTTCATACTCACAAGGGAAATACAGCGGCATAAAGGTCTGGGTTAGCGTTGGCGGAGCAAGTGCGGCAGTTATATCGCCCCTTGGACTTAGGATGAATGGATTACTTATCCCACACTTTGCTGATCCACTACCAAAAATCTCAGGCAACATTGTTTTTAGATGCCGATTCTGCTAGCCTGATTTCTAGTTATTTGAATTAGTTAGAACTTAGACAAAGAAACCCGGTTATTACGAGAGATCCTTGGTTTGAACAATAAACATCTATGCACATAACCAGGTTTCTGGGTAATGAAAGAGTTTCAGTGAATTTATCCAATGTTGCTATTCTCTCTAGGCAAGCTTCAGGTTAGTTGTAATTAGTCTAAACTTCAGCCTGCTGTAGCTCACTTAGCTTAATAAAGAAAATTCCAAAATTTATAGATAGAAAGTCTGAAATTCTTACTCCTGTTATTTATTACCTAATTATTCAGTAATGATTCAAAAGATTGCCGTAAAGATTTAATATCTCCGACTCTTGCCACTAAAAGATGATCATTTCCCGCATCTTTTAAACGAGAATTCCAATACTGAACGCTATCAGCGTTATTCATCCAAAAGTTAATCACCGTTTCTACAACTTTATCTACTCTCCAACTACGATGAGCAGAAGCAGTTTCTACAGACTTGAGAAACACATCTAGGGAACACTTATTGTTTCCTAAATATTCGACATTTAAATTATGTTCTGCTTGTAGTTTTTGTTGTTGATTAAAAAAATGTAAGACTGGAGAAATACCTAAAAGTTCAAAAGTATATCGCATTTACGCTTTTCCTCCTCATAATTTGTGAAATTATTATTATATATAGCAATCTCTTTTAGTTGTGAGATATTGTATCCTTTAAATAAATAGGAACAAGTCAAATTCTCATAACTGATTTAGGATTACCATAGTGATGTTAAAGTTAGCACTCACTTTAAAAGACTGCTAATTTATTCAACTCTATAAACCAGATGCAAAACTTTTATTTGTTGCTTGATAGATCGCCAAAGTTTAATGGCTTACCTTTAGCACTCATCATTGAAGATTGCTAATAGTTTGTCTGACCAAATTTTGCAGTTTCAGAGCTTATATATGATTTAGATAATACTAATGTAGTTAACTAGTTTCTGTCAAATTATTTACATTAAAGACAGCATCTTTTTAACATAAATTTACATAGTATTAGTTGGAATTTTTTTGATATCTATAAGCAGTCCTATTTAGGTTATATAGCGCTACGCATTAAGGTGTTTGACATTTATAAATCCTCAAATCTTTTGATAGTCTGCTGTTCCCAGTTAAGTGTTCCCTATTCCCGATTCAAGTAGTGCTATATAAAAAATCTCTTAGAATCAGGCAACAGTAGTAAGAGTTTCAGACTTGATTATCTATTTTTGCTTTTTTATAAATCCTGCACAGATTGCTATAGTCTTATCTACTATGGTCAGAGCTAGTTGCTGTAGTTATAAGACAAATCTGTGTATACTTGATTTCCTATTGCTTTTTCCTCAAAAATATTCTCAAAACTTAAATAGAAATGCTATATTAGTAGATTGTGATTTAGTAAATATATATATATTTAGAGTTTTTCTATAACAAAAAGATTTATGACTAAACAGGGCCTTACAGATAATTTTGATTAAGTCCGGTGACATGATTACCACTAAAGAAGTCAAGAATAAAGAAAGCATCTTCTACAGTTACCTTAACCTCTATCTACTTCCAATAAGTAAATGAAGATAGATGTACCTCAAAGATGTAGGATAAGGATTAGAACACTTAATCTTTCTCAACTATCTGTAGTCAACATATAGAGAGGAATAACCTTGACTCAGCATCCAAATAATATACCAGCACATGGTGGCCACCTGATTAATCGGATTGCCACACCAGCAGAACGACAAGAATTCATGGAAAAAGCTGAAAGCTTGCCACGGATACAACTAGACAAGCGGGCTCTTTCAGACTTAGAAATGATAGCTATAGGAGGCTTTAGCCCTCTCAATGGCTTTATGGAAGCAGATGACTATGAAAGCGTAGTCATTGATATGCGTCTAAAAAATGGGCTACCTTGGAGTATACCTGTAACATTATCAGTATCAGAAGAATTAGCAGATTCAATTAAAGAAGGAAGTTGGGTGCGTCTAGATTCTCCTTCTGGAGAATTTGCAGGAGTTTTAGAATTAACTCAAAAGTTCCGCTACAATAAAGCCCATGAGGCAACTAATGTTTATCGCACAGACGAAATTAAACATCCAGGAGTGAAAGTTGTCTATGATGCTGGCCCAGTAAACTTGGCAGGTCCAGTATGGTTATTGGAACGTCATCCTCACCCATTGTTTCCCAAATATCAAATAGATCCAGCCGAGTCTAGAAAACTATTCTTAGAAAAAGGTTGGAAGACAGTAGTTGGTTTCCAAACCCGTAACCCCATCCACCGTGCTCACGAATATATTCAAAAATGTGCTTTAGAGACAGTAGATGGTTTATTTCTACATCCTTTAGTGGGTGCTACCAAATCAGATGACATTCCTGCAGATGTCAGGATGCGTTGCTACGAGATTATGTTAGAAAAATACTTTCCTCAAGACCGGGTGATGATGGCCATTAATCCCTCCGCTATGCGTTATGCTGGCCCACGGGAAGCAATTTTTCATGCTTTGGTACGGAAAAATTATGGTTGTACCCACTTCATTGTTGGTCGAGATCATGCTGGGGTAGGGGATTATTATGGAACATACGATGCTCAATATATCTTCGATGAGTTTGAACCTGGAGAGTTAGGTATCGTTCCAATGAAGTTTGAGCACGCTTTCTACTGTACTCGTACCAAAGGTATGGCCACAAGTAAAACAAGTCCAAGTACAAAAGAAGAACGAATTCATTTATCAGGGACAAAAGTGCGAGAAATGTTACGTCGGGGTGAGTTACCACCACCGGAATTTTCACGACCAGAGGTAGCAGCAGAGTTGGCTAATGCAATGAAAGCATCTCAGACAAATTAACAGAAATTTTTCTGGTATAGTCCTCAAGTGTGAGGCATAATTATAAAAGTGGAGGCGGGTTAAAAAAGCTATACATTTACTCAAAGGTAAGCTTTCAACCCGCCTCTAAGAGTTAGCTAAAGAAATTCTAATTTTGGTACAAAGCCAGTTAAAAAGGGTGCTTAATTTACTATTATAAGTTAACTGTTGAATATGGCTGTAATTGTTCTATACAATTAGCTCAGTTAATATATTGTAACTGTTAGATGGACGGTGACTCGGATTAGAGACCGAAGCAGGCATTTTGCCACAAGCATTAAGTTATCTCTATGAGTTGCTTGAAATAGATAGCTGGTTAAGAGCTAACCAGAAAGACGCAGGAAACTCAACTCGTGAGTGTTTAAAATTTGCCACGATCGCCCTTATTGATTAACGGCAGAATGCGTCAATTATATAGAAAATTAATAATAACGTTGTTATATAAAGTTCTTACTTGAAGGTAGGACATTAAGGAAGAAGAATGGGATTAAAGCGGCGGGAATTTCTGCAAAGGGCTAGCTTGGCCCTAGGAGTATTGGGAATAAATGAAGCAGGGTGGTGGCGTCTCCAAAGTCATTATTCAGAAGCCTTAGCTCAAACTACAGGACGTAAATTAGCATTTTTAGTAGGTATTAATGAATATCCAGATGCACCTCTATCTGGGTGTGTTACAGATGTGGAGATGCAACGGGAATTGCTAGTTCATCGGTTTGGTTTTTTACCTGCTGATATTCTCACTCTCACAAATAAACAAGCTACTAGGGAAAATATAGAAACAGCTTTTATTAGTCATTTAACTAATCAAGCTAAACCAGATGACTTAGTTTTATTTCACTTTAGTGGCTATGGTAGTCGTGTGAGTAAGATGATTGATGAGGATGAACATAATGAGTTAAGTGCCTCAAGTTTAACATTTCAAAATACTCTAGTACCAATAGATGGGATACCTGCCAATGATAAGGGTAGATCAATAAATGATGTTCTCGAAGAGACTCTCTGGTTATTATTGCGATCGCTTCCCACAACAAAAGTAGTAACTGTATTAGATACTAGCTATGTATATCCTGGTAAAAATTTGCAAGGTGCTCTAAGAATTCGCTCTCGACCTAGTTCGACTACAGAGCAAATTAATATTAAAGAGAAAGCAATGCAAACGCAACTTCGTGATCGACAAAATCTTCTAGGAGAACAGCAAATTTATGAAAGCGAATTGCCTGGGGTGATTCTTAATGCTAGTCAAGAGAGCCAATTTGCTACTGAAACTGACTGGAATGGTTTTAGTTACGGTCTATTTACCTATGCTCTTACCCAAAATTTATGGTCTACAACCTCTGTAAACAAACTACAAATTAGTTTTTCACAAGCTGCTAGCTCTGTAGAAAAAGTAACTGGAGCTAATCAGCAGCCAGAGTTTAAAGAAGCAAAACAACAGAAAATTGCTCAATCCACAAAAGTAGCTACTATAACTCCAGTAGCTATGGGTTATCAAAATCTCTTGACTCCTTCATTACCACCTGCTAGTGGTGTAGTCACTTCAGTAGAAGATAAGGGCAAAACAGCAAATCTATGGTTAGGAGGATTGCCAATTAGTATTCTTGATGTGGTTGGATCTAATTCCCTATTCACAACCCTAGCTGATTCAGATTTAGACTTAAACTTTCAACTACAAATTCGGAATCGAAATGGCTTAAAAGCAAAAGCTTCTATAATTATTGAAACTAATAGCTCACAAAAATCATCAGAACAGCAGCAACAACAGTTTCAGAGCGATGAAAATGCCAACAACCAAACACAAAAACCTGCTCAAAAATCTCCTCCTAGTCCTCAACTTTTGGCAGGATCATTGGTGCGAGAAAAGATTAGAGTTTTGCCTCGACAAATGGATTTGATGATAGCTCTAGACCATGATATGTCAAGAATTGAGCGGGTAGATGCTACCAGTGGTTTTTCAGCAATACCTCAAGTTACTGTAGTGGCAAATACACAGGCAGCAGATTATGTATTTAGTCGAGTTCGGGAAACAAGTATTACTCAAAGTCCTTCTGCACCTCTACCGTCTATGTATCAGGGTCGTTATGCTCTATTTTCTCTAGGTCAAGTGTTAATACCCAATAGTGTAGGAGAAGGAGGAGAAGCAGTCAAGGTAACAGTACAAAGGTTAAGTTCCCAATTGAAAACTTTGCTGGCAGCTAAGATATTACGCTTAACTAACAACCAAGGATCTACTCAACTTAAAGTTAGAGCTAACTTAGCTACTGTTACTCCAGAAGCAAACAGCGTTATGCGCCGAGAAACTTTCGGTATCGGCGATGGGGCAAAATTTCCAACTAATATAGAAGATGTAGGCAACTTTGGAGTTTCTGATGGATTACTAACTTTACCCATTGGTAGTCGAATTCAATGTCGATTATATAATGATGGCGATCGCCCAGTCTATTTTATGTTATTCAGTTTAGACAGTAGTGGGCGCATTCTTGTTCTCGATCCAACTATATCTAATCAACTTGGGAATAATGCTCAACCTTCACAAACAGGTCTAGTTATTTCTCCGGGAGATAGTGTAAATATGCCTCCGGTGATTAGCAAGTATCCTAGAGATACAGAATCTTTTGGATGGAGGGTAATAGGTCCTGAAGGATTATCAGAAATTCTGATTATCTCTAGCCATCAACCATTTAAGGAAACAATTGCAGCTCTTGATGGAGAGGTGCGTCAAGTTAGAGACGATCGGTTAATTAAAGAAATATTGAATCCTTTAACAGCAGCAGAAGCAGTTTTACGAGATTTACAGAGTGCTAGTCAATCAGCTATTCAATCTACTGGGTTATCAACGGATGATTATGCTCTAGATATTAATAGTTGGGCAACTCTGAGCTTTGTGTGTCGAGTTGTTTAAGTGACATCCTACCAACCCTGCTTTTACAAGACAGGGAGGGATTCCCTAACATCACTGATAGGGAATTTCTGTTTCTAACGCACCTGTCTCCAAGGCCATTCCTTATTTTCAGTCTACGGTTAATTTGATCGTGAGTAACTTTTTCTAGATGGTCAGCAAGATTAGTCAAGGTATAATTTTTCTGGCTACTTATTAAATAACCACCAACAGGTTTTAACCCGGTGTAAATCTTAAACTCCAAAACGGCTGTAAGCGAGAACGACCTGCTATACCTTAGCTATATTACCTATTTTCTTTCTTAATCAAAAATTATGACATCATATTCATGCTAGTGATCGCTAAGACTATTTCAGTTTCTTACGGCCATTTTTTCTACCATTCTTTCTTCTTCCTTCTTCCTTCTTCCTTGCTCTTACCTTACAATACCAATGCTACCGGACTTGATATAAATCTATAACGCTCTTGCTGAAGCGCGGGTATAATTTTCAATCTTTGGGGGTAGGGAGTAGGGAGTAAGGATTAGTTCTAATCAATAGGAACTGGAAAAAGTAGTATTTGGGGTGAATATTTATAATTCATATCTAGATTATGCAACGGCTCTATAACTAATAGATATCATAGATTTAAGTGTTGCAAAAGCTTGAAAAAAAAAGCCAGAAAATTAGTAAATTCAGATCAAAAACCTGACATTTTGCCCAAAATGTGAGGGAAAAATATAGAAAAACTAACAGTAAAACTATTGCCTATTTCTTATTCTCTGCCTTCACCAGAAGAATTTTTTACCAGCCCCCGTTTTTTAATAACATATCTTGGTATGAATGTCAAAGTAAATTTTGTCGTATTAACACTCTTGATCGAGTTCTGCAAAATTGGTTAAACTAAAAAGAGATTATGATATATAAGGAAATAACTGAATGGTTGCAACACCAGTCCAAATTAAACATGAAGTTAAAGACCAATCCCTGGCCCCTCTAGGAAAGCAAAGAATTGAGTGGGCAGGTAGAGAAATGCCCGTTCTACGCCAAATTCAAGAACGTTTCGGCAAAGAAAAGCCATTAAGCGGAATTAAATTAGCAGCTTGCTGTCACGTTACAACCGAAACTGCTCATTTAGCGATCGCTCTCAAAAATGCTGGAGCTGATGCTGTTTTAATTGCAAGTAACCCTCTATCTACTCAAGATGATGTAGCTGCTAGTCTAGTAGTCGATCATGGTATTTCTGTCTTTGCCATGAAAGGAGAGGATGAAAAAACTTATCTACGCCATGTTGAAATTGCTTTAGACCACAGACCTAATATTATCATTGATGACGGTAGTGATGTTGTCGCAACTCTAGTAAAAAACAGACAAGATCAACTTCCTGAACTTATTGGTACTACTGAAGAAACTACTACAGGTATTGTTCGTCTTCGAGCAATGTTTAATGATGGGGTATTGACTTTCCCTGCGATGAATGTTAATGATGCGGATACCAAGCACTTCTTTGATAACCGCTACGGTACAGGTCAATCTACTTTAGATGGTATCATCCGTGCTACTAATGTTTTATTAGCAGGTAAAACTATTGTTGTTGTTGGTTACGGATGGTGCGGTAAGGGTACTGCTCTTCGCGCTAGAGGTTTAGGTGCAAATGTAGTTGTAACTGAAATCGATCCAGTTCGCGCTATTGAAGCTATCATGGATGGTTTCCGAGTAATGCCAATGGCGGAAGCTGCTCCTATAGGCGATCTATTTGTTACTGTTACTGGTAATAAGCACGTTCTTCGTGGCGAACATTTCGATGTAATGAAGGATGGAGCGATCGTTTCTAACTCCGGTCACTTTGATATTGAAATTGACCTGGAAACTTTGGGTCAAAAAGCTGATGAGATCAAGACAGTTCGACCTTTCACTCAACAGTATAAACTCAAGAATGGTAAGTCTGTAATTGTATTGGGTGAAGGACGGTTAATTAACTTAGCTGCTGCTGAAGGTCATCCTAGTGCAGTTATGGATATGAGTTTTGCTAACCAAGCATTAGCTTGTGAATATTTGGTTACAAATAAAGGTAAATTAGAGCCTGGTTTACACTCTATTCCTGAAGAAGTTGATAAGGAAATTGCTCGTTTGAAATTACAGGCAATGGGTATTGGTATTGATAGTTTGACTCCCGAACAAATTGAGTACATCAATTCCTGGACTGTTGGTACCTAATTAATTTTTTCAAGAATAAGAATTGAGTTAAATCTTAATTCCTATTCCTTTAATAATTTTTGATTTTGTTGAGCTTGAAAGACCTCCAGTAAAATATTGGCAAAACAACCATAATTTTATCTGGGGTCATTTCAGTTATTCAGTTATCAGTACTTGCTACTAAAGTTTATTTTTTTTCATCTCCTGAAAAGAGGAGGCTATTGACTTTATTTTTTACTCAAATATTTTTAGGATATTATTTCTTATCGTAGAAGCTTAGAAATAAATTTCCTCTAGCAAAACTGTAATTCCTATCGATTGGTTATCAGTTAGCTTCCTGCAAAATTCATTCGGTTATGCCCCTAGATATCTATGGTTAAAACTACGAATTTTTCATACCAATCAGGTTGATTTGTGTAATATTATTTTGGTTTAATAGTTATAATTAAAACTTTTAGTAGGGGTTGAGCAACTGAAATATCTATTTTAAGGTTAAATTCCTACTACAAATAAAAACTTTTGTCTCACTTATTATCCAGAATCATAATAAGTTCTATACTTTTAATTTATTCAAAATTTCTATTATTTTAAGATAAATCAGTGGCTAAATTATCTGTAGAATTACAACGATATTTTTTTGATGAAGAATGTACTTCTAAAGTTACTTTGGGAGATATTATTGATTTAGCAGGAGAGAGAATTTTTGGCTTTTTATTCGTGATTTTGTCTCTACCTTCTGCTTTGCCTGTACCTGCTCCTGGTTACTCTATTCCTTTTGGAATTTTATTACTTTTATTGGCAGTTCAACTAATAGTTGGTTCAAAAACTCCGTGGTTGCCTCAGAGTTGGTTAAATCATTCAATTTCTATTGAAAAAGTACAAGGAATTTTGAAATCTGGCATTCCTTGGTTACAGAAAATTGAAGTGATATCTCGTCCTCGCTTGAGTTATATTTGTACGAGTTTTGTAGGTAGAATTATTATTGGTTGCGCGATCGCTCTGATGGCTATTTCGATGATGATTCCCATTCCGGGTACTAATACTTTACCAGCGATCGGGATTTTTGTTACTGGTTTTGGTTTGTTAGATGATGATGGTGCTATTAGTTTGGGTGGGTTGGTGCTTTGTGTAATGGGGGCGACTTTAAGTGGACTAATTCTGATTTTTGGTTATGAAGTTGTCAAGGGTGGAATTGAATTAATTAAAAATTCTCTGACTGGAGGTTAGAATTCAGTTATCAGTTATCAGTTATCAGTTATCAGTACCTCCGGCTAAATTAAATTAGCCCAATTCTCAAAAACTTTGCTATACTTGGATTTTATATTTCTAAATACTATTTATTGATGTAATTTCATTGTTAACTAACCTCTGTGATTTTTCCAGTTATTTTTACTACCTTCCAAGGGTAGCATTACTTTTGATAAATGGTATTAGAAGACTTGACACTTTATTTAATAATTTTCAGTGCAGGTATCTTACCCACAAATATTATACCTGATATACATGACTGAGATGAAATTCCCTATATCTTCAAAATAGCCGAAAAAATTTTCAGCAAAGGGTTGATTTAAATTTTATTTGTGCTATTCTGTATATAGTGGAGAAGGTATGCTCTTATATACTAAATATCCAATATCATAATATTCACTTCACCAGACAAAATCTCCCTAATTATAGCTTGCTTCAATAACTGGAGAGTACAAAGTTCTTCTAAAAAACGATTTCCTTTCAAGACTGAAAGTCTTACTAAAAAAGGCTTACAGCATCTACAGTTATGAATGGAGAGTTTCTAAGCATGAGTTGCTGATAGCCTTCGCTAGCAATAGTTATTCAAAGAACTTTGCACTGTCTAGTCAATAATTACAGCGCTTTTCATTTCGGTAGACCACAGTAGGGACGTTCCATGGAACTTCTCTATAGGGTTTTGGTTGTGACGATGTGGTTCATAAATTTGAAAAGCGCTGTAAATTAATAAAACTCTTCCCTTAATTGTATTAATAATTCAACCTTTCCGTAAACTGCTCAGACAAAATTGGATAATATCCTAGGAGTTTATATTTCAACATCCTGAAAAAATATTTATAGCGACTATATTATAGATAGGAGAAAATCGTGAGTGTGAGACGGGATATAAGAATTGCAGCAATAGGAGGAGTAGTAGGTCTGACAATTCCTATAATTTCATTATTAATGGATGTGGGTAGTTTAGGTATTGAGATTGTTCAAAGTTGGTCACCTTTGTTAGTGAAAAAAACTGACCGCTTTTACTGCGAACTAAGAGAAGATACTAATATAAATGGACAAGTTTGGACGGTCATGTATGACAATGGTAACAATAGACAACCCTGGTTAGGTATGCTCAGAGCGATGGATGGAAACTGGAAACCACTTGAACGATGCGAAAGAGTAGCAGGGCGGTTAAATAGTTTTCGGGAAGATGGTTTGGTTGCTCTGGAATATCGCGATGACTCCAAAACTCCAAACCAAGAGGTTATTTGTGCAAAAACTCAGTTAAGTGGTGATGCTTGTCCGTTATTGTTGACCTTGGATGTGGGAGTGGATGGTTATCAGGCGTTGCGAGATATAATTGAAGCGTTACGAAATGGCACGACTGTTTATCAGAATAGTGAAGGTATATTGGCAAAGTCTAATTTTTCTGGAGAGTGATATGTGGTTTTTTTGGAGTCTTTTTTGGCGAAGGAAGATTGGTTGATGGGAAGATAGAAGGTAATAGGAGTAGTAGGGTGTGTGACGGCATCCTTTTTTCGATTTTGTGGAAACTCAAGAAATTTAGCCGTCACGCACCTTTTTTTAGATGGTAGATAATCTTATGGTGCGTTAGCTTCCAGCGTAAGGCACCCTACTGAACTAAGATAGATATTTCAGTTACACAGAGACAAGCGATCGCTCATGTATTAACTTTCTAGAAGATTTGCCTTGATTTTGCCAGCCCAAATTTTGAGCAAAGCCTTGATTTAAAATTTATTTGTGCTATTATTTGTATAGTGGGAAAAATGTGCTCATATATACTCATAGTCCATTACCATAATTATCACCTCATGTAGATTAAAGCACCTAATTTATAACAATCAGAAACTTGATTATTTTAAGTAGTGAAAATTCTTCGCGGTACTATATATTCAGATACAGAGAGACAAGCGATCGCTCATGCATTAACTTTCTAGAAGATTTGCCTTGATTTTGCCAGCCCAAATTTTGAGCAAAGGCTTGATTTAAAATTTATTTGTGCTATTATTTGTATAGTGGGAAAGGTGGGCTAATATATACTCACAGTCCATTACCATTGCTATATTTCACCCAAAGTTTGTCTATCGTACCTAAATTCTGGCAGGGAAAATTTTCCACCGCCTCTATATCCAACCATCCTTGCGACTCCCTACCCGCTACCTTTAACATTACTCTTGCTGTTTCTTCATCCGCTTCTTTCCACTTTCCCCCTGCCAATAAGTCAAACAACTTAGTATAGTCAACCCCCTTAGCAGAAACCAGAGGTATATCCACAGACGACCGAGGTTTTCCCTGTTGAGATTTAGCCTCCCCTTCCTTTTTCACCTCCTTTTGTCTCTGAGTCTGAGTATTTTGTACAGACTTTAACCTTTCCTCAACTGTTTGTCGCCTCAGTTGCTCATCCTGTAGTTGCCTTTCCAACTCCCCTTGTCTCTGTAGAGCAACTTGCAAAGTTTCAATTTGCACCTCCACCTCCTGTCTTTTACGCCTTTCATTCTCTAGTTGCTTTTCCAACTCACTTTGTCTGTTTGATGTTGGGTCTCGTTACCTCAACCCAACCTACTATCTAAAAAAAAGTCAATATTTTTCTATAATACTTATCTAACTTGAAAATAAAACAACTTTTTCTGGCTCTCAAGGAGCGATCACTCAATTACTCTAAATTTTGATTATCCCCGTGCTGGAAATTTCCAAATATACTCTTTTTATTCCTGACCCTAGATTCTGATTTTTCCTCGCCCTAAAAAAAGAGCCACTATTTTCCTATAATACTTATCTACTTTTAAAATAGAACAACTTTTTCTGGCTCTCAAGGAGCGATCGCTTGATTTTTCTTTTTCGACAACGAGCATTTGGGGCGGGTAGATCTGATTAAATGTTGAGCCACATTTTCTGATGGGGATCGGGTTTACCCGATCCCCTGTAACTCCAATAATTTAACGCGCAACCCGCCCCTACTAAAAAAAATGTCAATATTTCCCCATAATACTTATCTATTTTGAAAATAAAACAACTTTTTCTAGCTGTCAAGGAGCGATCGCTTCATTATTAGTCTTTATTAGTCTTCATGCAAAATGAAAATTCTTCCTCACTTCTGACTTCTGAATTCTAAATTCTAAATTCTAAATTCAAGCAATACTACCTCGTTTCCGAGTTTCCTTATAAGAAGTTCCCACATTTTTCAAACCTGCTTTAATCATTTCCTGCTCCAATAAAGCAAAAAAACTTGCCCGATCGCCTCCTCTAACCACCGCTTGATTATGAGCTTCCGCCAATACCACCGGATAACCATAACCTTTTTGTACTTGAGCTAACATCATTCCTAATACTAACTCCAACATTTCTTCATCCTCAGCCACCCATTCCGGCATATCAATTCTGGCAACTTCCGTACCAACATTCACATAACAAAAATAGATAGTATTATCCCCATATAAATCCAAAATTCTAGCCGAAGATTGCCATAAAGGACTCCTTTCCCCAGGTTGTAATATTGAACCCCAAAATATTACATCTCGCAAGGGTTCAAATGACTGACAAGGTGCTTTTTCCGTAAAACCAAATCCGCCCAAACCAACATTCGGGCAATAACTAACACAGTCTGGTTCATCATAAATACAAGCTTTTAAACGTAAAAAAGATAAACTTTCACTACTTCGAGAAGCACTCAAATAACCAATCAAAGGAATGCCAGCTAACTTTAATTTATTCCAAGCATCTAAAATCGGATTTAAAATTCTATCCCTGGCTTCAGAAGGCAAAGATTCTAAGAACCAATAAATCAGAGAACCATCAACCATAGCTAATATTGGCGAACCTAAATTATCAGAATTATTTTTCCTCCATTCACAACCCAATTCTGCCAAAACCAAAGCCTCAGAAATAGTCCGTCGATAACCCATCCATTCTTCAGTTTTAATTCCCCATTGTCGAGAAATATAAAGATCATCTGCCTCATAAAAAATTTCTGGGATACTATCTAAAAGTGGATAAATACTTTCCCCATAATGCAACATTACTCGCCCAATATTTAACAAATAACAATAAGCAATTTCATGGTGACTTGGTGCTATTTGAGAACCATCTGTCGCAAATACCGTATGAATTTTCGGAGGCGGATTAATCAGAGGATAACTATCTAAAGATTCTATCGGAATAGCAGGATTAAAAAGTATGCGATCGCTCCAACTTTCTTCTAATTCTAGTAATTCTTCTTGTTCATTTTTTGCTTCTTCCAATAATTGTTTAGCTATGTCTAACCTATTTTGAGCAGCCAGAGCTTCTTTTGTCAGATGTTGGCTCATCCCTTGCATTTGTTGCGCTAGTTTTGTTAGGTCTAGCATTGTTTTAATTTCCTAATTTTTAGAGAATTAAGTTGTTGTTGTTTGATGAAAGTAGGGAGTTCTATGAAACTCCCTACAAATATTGTAGTTATTAATTTTGTATTCTATAACTTTGTGAAAATTGCTCTAATTTACTATAATAATACTATTTTCTAATTTTAAGTTTTTTGCTAATTTTTAAACTTTCTGACTTTTCTTTCTTATTTTATGAAATTTTCCATCCAGAAAAATCATGTTCAATAATTAATAATTAACAATTAATAACTACCTCTCCTTCATAAATAATATAATTTACTAAAAAGATTTTTTTTTGTTTTTATCCTTTCAAGTAGAGGCTTTAAACCTTAATTATTTGGTAAAATTAAGTATAAGATAATAGTAATATAATACTATTTCCTCAGTTTAGGTTTTTTCCTATTTTTCAAGCTGCCTTTCTCTTGTTCCTTTTTCCTTCTTTTATCAAACTTTCCATGCAGAAAAATCATGGCAAAACTGAAGAGAAGATAATAGTAGGATAATCAGCAGGTACACAAAACTAATTACACATTTATACAAGCTGAATTCTTTGCCTTCTAAAGATTGCAGAGAATTAGAATAGGTAAATAATTTTGTAATGGTACTTACTATTTCCTAAATTTAAGTTTTTTCCTAATTTTCAAGGTACTTTCCTCTTTTTCCTTCTTCCTTCTTTTATCAAACTTTCTATACAGAAAAATCCAGGCAAAACTGAAGAGAAGATAATAGTAGGATAATACTATTTCCTAAATTTAAGTTTTTTCCTAATTTTCAAGGTACTTTCCTCTTTTTCCTTCTTCCTTCTTTTATCAAACTTTCCATACAGAAAAATCCAGACAAAACTGAGCAGAAGATAATAAATGAATAGGTGGATGTTGAGCTACAGAATCTCGTTCTTTCTGAGTATTGTAACCCCAGTCTGCCAAAAATAATTCTACCTTTTTTAAATCTGGTTGTTTTTGCACCGATAGTAAAGTTTTCAATCTATCTTCAACAAACCAAATAATTGCACCTTCACCTAATTCTGCCAATAAAATTCTTAGAGTTTCATATTTCGGACGTTTACATTCTTTACCAATAATATTTTCTTCCGGTAAATTAACACCTTGTTTTTGCAGTAGGGAACGAACAAACCTTCCCTCCTTAGTTGTTACAATAAAAAGTTTAACCTCCGATACCATTAACTCTTTTACCTTTTCCACAACCCCTGGATAAAATTCATGTAAAGACAACCACCCTTCTAAATCTTTTGCTATCCATTCATCCCTAGTACGATCTAAACAAGCACCTATTTCTGCTCGATCTAAATTTTCTTCAATCACAATCTTTTCAGCGATCGCTTGCCATTCCTGAAAAATACTTTCTTCCTCGATACCTAATATTAAAGCTCGAATCAAAACAGGCATTTCCCAACCAATTTCAATAACAGGACGTAATCGATAAAATTTTTCTGCTAAATCTTGATTAGGTGTTTGATCCGATGGTTGCCAAATTTGACAGTAGGTACGCCAAGCTGTTTGAAAATATTCAATCAACCCATTGCATAAAACGCCATCAAAGTCAAGAGCTATAAGAGTAGGAGTATTTGTTGCCATGGTCATTTCAGTTATCAGTTATCAGTTAAAGGAAATTGAATATTAGGACTTATTACTTGCCATTATCAATCCTAAAACATCATAAACTTTACTATATTTTGATTTTCTATTTATAAATATTATTTAGTTGTAAGAAATTTCATAAAAAAAATATACAATTATACCAATTACTAAAAGTAATGCTACGCTTCAGCTATGCTTCAAAAGTTAAATATTTACCAAGGTTTAAAGTCTTTTTTTGAGAATTATTAATCGGTCAGTATTGATTATTCCTACTTTTGCTTCTCCCCTAACCCCCCCACACTTCCCCAGCTAATTAGATATAGCATTCTTTTTGAGAAATGGTATTACCATTGATTTAGGTAGTAGGGAACAGGGAGCAGAGAGTAGGGAAATTAGGCAGCGAAACTTTCCAGATCAAATTTTTGAATTGGATAATTTATTTTTGCTATTCCCCAATAAATGCTAGGTATTGAGTACTTATAGTTCTCTGTGAACGTTATTTTTTCCATCTTCGTAAGTAGATGAAAACTTTTGAGGATTAGTATTACAGCTAGACATTAGCAAATAGTTATGGAATATTGCTCAATCTCTATCATAATGACAACTCTACTAAGGATTTACCTGGATATCTTATATTTTGTCGATCCACAGTCTCCATAGATGTTGCATTTTTTAACAAAACTATGTTTTTCTGCTTTAAGTATGGTTAGAATAACTACAGGTTTATTAAAATTTAACAATTATATTTGTCAGAAGGCCAAAAAGTCAAAAGTAGTGGTTCTGATTATGTATGGATAAACCAAATTTAATGATGGAGATGTAAAATTATGAGCACTAATGGAACTATGACAGAAACTAATAAAACTACTGATACTAGCAGTAAACCTAACACCCAAAGTAGTCAGCCAACAAAATTGGAGCAAGGGTCTCAACAACGCACCACTTTACAAGTAGAGACCAAACCAGTACAGGAGAAAGAAGCACAAGGGATTCAAGACTCTGGAAAATTAGCCTTACCAGGAAATCGTCCCATTGGTACAACTCATCTTAAGTATACCCGCACAATTTCTAATCGTCCGATAGTTTCAACTGGTCTTCAAGTTGACCATACAATGTCTGCTTCTGGAATTCGTCCAGTAGTAGTTAGTGGATTAGAAGTTCATGGTACAATTACAGCCTCTGGAGTTCGTCCAATTGGTACTAATCATCTCAAAGTTGAGCAAACTTTGATGAATCGTCCAGTTGCTTCTAACGAGATTGATAGTGAAGGCTTGATGGGTTTTTTAGATTAGAATTTAACTATTAATCTAATTTAGAAAGCGTGTCTAAAGATTATTAATTTGCTGTGTTTGTCAAGATTTCAAATATTTTGGCAAACTATAAGTTTATGGCCAAGGTAACTGTAGATACATTCAATAATTGATAATTGATAATGAATAATTGATAATTACCTCTCCCTAAAACAGATTTGATTGACGCAGTAGGGAAAATTTTTTCTTATCTTGGTCGATTGGATATGGTTAGGTAAGCTATCCATCCCATCCTACGGAATGCTCCGCAAACGACCGCTTGTTTCTCCTTTAAATGATAGACTTTAAACCTTAATTATTCGGTAAATTATCTTTGGCTAGAATAATTATTTGGAATGATTAGTCTGAGGAATACCTAAAAGTATATTGTCATTATTTTGTTTTTTATAGATAGTTTTTGATCCAAGTCAGGTAAAATAATATCCTTAGCCTATCTCCTAAAATTCTAAATTTAATACTTAATCGAATAGAAAAAGGCTCTATATATTAATTAAGTAATCAAAAGACCCCTCCGGAAAAGAGGGAGTAGGGAGTAGTGGAAAATAATTAATGATTTATGCCTATGGGATTGATTTTATTTTTAATTATCGCAGATGTCTAAAGAATATTAATTTTATATTTGATATTCAGATTGACTAAGTAGACAGAATTACTTTTATATCCACTGCTCAAATAACCAACTATTAACCAACTATAATTTTCTGTTTCCTGTTCCCAGTCTCCGATTTTCATTCATAAAAAATCTTAGATTAATTTGGCACAGGTACGAATGTTATTTCAATTAAATTTATACCAATATTAAATGATTTGTCAAAAATTGAGAAATAGATAAAAAAAGTAAAAGCTTTATCTATATTTTTCCCAAATTATAAAATGCTTTCTACAGGATTCAAATCAAACCACTCTATATTAGTAATTTGTTTGACATAAAATTGAGAATTATGAGTAATTATTCTACTAAATTTAATCCACACAACTTCAAAGTTTTTTACCTCATAGCAATATTCAGTATTGTTATTGCAATTAGTGGTTGTAATTCTTCCGCTCAATTAACAAATAATCCAACAAACCCAGAATTAGAAAAGCAAGTATTACAGATTCTTCGCGATAACCCAGAAGCAATTATTGAATCAGTACAAGCTTATCAACAAGAACAACAGCAACAACAACAAGCTAGTAGACAGGAAATATTACAACAATTTAAAAATAATCCTCAAGAAGAAATTGGTGACTCTCCAACTTTTGGTTCTACCGAGCAAAAAATTGTACTATTTGAGTTCTCTGATTTTCAATGCCCTTTTTGTGCCAAAGCACAGGAAAATCTGAAAAAATTTATGGATAAGCATCAAGATAGGGTAACTTTAGTATTTAAACATCTACCTTTAACAAGAATTCATCCCCAAGCAATACCAGCAGCAAAAGCATCTTGGGCAGCTCAACAACAAGGAAAATTTTGGGAATATCACGATGCTTTATTTGAACAACAAGATAAATTAGGAGAAGAATTGTATGTAGAGATTGCTAATAATTTGGATTTAGATATAGAAAAGTTTAATAGCGATCGCCAATCTGAAGCAGCAACTACTTCCATTGAAACCGATATTAAATTAGCTCAAAAAATTGGTGTTTCTGGTACGCCATTTTTTGTGATGAATGGAGAAACTTTTTCTGGTGCAGTAAAACTGTCTCAGATGGAGGAAACTTTAGCTAAAGTTAGTGAATAAATATAAGTTTAGAAAGAATTAAAATTGGATGGCTTCAAGAAGTAAAAAGGGAAAATTGGATAGGTATACCAACGGCAAGACGTTCCACTTCTTAATAGCTGAAAAAATGGCGTGGCTGAACCAAGGGATGAATCTTTGTAGAAAAGGTAAATCCCATCTTTCACTTCCTCTTTACTCTAATACCAAATCTGCTTAATATGGTATAAAAAAATTTTCTATCTTCACATAATGCCAAATCTTTCTAACTCTTCCCATTTCCGCACCTCCCCACACTAATTAATCCCAGAAATATGCAACGCCGAAAAAATTGGTGCTTCTAATACACCTTTCTTTGTGATGAATAGAAAAACTTTTTCTGGCACAGTAGAATTGTCTGATATAGAGAAGACTTTAGCTAAAGTTAATTAGTAGGTAAGCAATCCAGCCGTCAATCATCACTTATTAGTTAGCAGCATAAGGATATGTGAAGGAGTGAAGAATTAAAAGTATTGACATAGATAATAGATAAAGGAGATTAGGTAAACCAAGATATTTACCAAAGCACCTCTAAAAATTCTCTAGACTGATTTGCTTAATAACTGACTTGATTTTTATTGCTGACTGCTAATAGCTGAATACTTACCTCAGTAGATATTTTCCTTGTTTTTCCCAGAAGCAGAAGGCTTCAATAATTAATAATTAATAATTAATAATTAATAATTACCTCTTCTTATAAAGAAGAGGATTGGC
>JAAUYL010005627.1_pt1 | contig 22136 bp, 29 predicted proteins | sample 7278011 | NCBI WGS metagenome assembly JAAUYL01 (sample SAMN14350225, study PRJNA611818) | marine sediment metagenome | isolation source: surface marine sediment (1.8m) | place: French Polynesia: Moorea | collected 2018-08
GCGCCTTCAAACCCGGCATTACCGAACTTTTCCATGAAAGATTGGTAGCTGGATAGCCCTCCTGTGGCCTGGGTAATACTTGAAACACTTGGCCTCACTTTTTGGCGGGAAAACTTGGCGCCGTTGGAGGCATTGGAGGAGGTCTCGTTAGCAACGACAAAATTGCCATGGTGGGCCGCCGCCGCGAGAGCTGATGGAGCGACCTCGTCACAGCCAACTTCCGCCGTAAAAATACCCAGTGGCAGCTCGGATATGGGCATCATTTTTGTGCATGAGCTTATGTCGTACTTTGTATGTAGAAGCGTTGTGTTAAGTAACACTAATTGGCTATGCTGCCAAACGACCTTTTCGAATGTATTCTGGCAGAAAAAGGTCTTCCGGTGAGTTGTTTCAAATTGTCCTCCCAAATAGAGTCACGTAAGTATGGCTGATGGAGTAAGGAATGGAGGCAGGATACTGGTCAACCGGCGGAAAAAAGCTAATTCTTAGCTTCTCTGCTTTCATATTTTGAAGTTTTTGACATAGATGCAAAAGTCAAGGTCAAACTAAGCATTTGTCAAGAAAATTATGGCTGAATGGCCACTTTTTCCAGGATCTTATTACATTTTTTCTTTGAAATTGGCCTGACGACAAATGTTATTATTAATGTCCTCCCTTTAAAGCAGATGCGCTGGGTGATATTTTATGGTCTCTATTTACAATCTACGGCATAAAAGGTTTTTGGCATTGAGTAACAATCCTCTTATGACTTAGCCAGTACGTTTTTCTAACGTTGACAACGCGGCAGTGATTTTAGGTGTAGCCCCACAAAAGTGATTGTAATGTAATGTACGGCTATATCGTTCCTGCCATTTTCTGATGAGGGTCATAAGTATACCCCCACGCGCCCTTTTTGTTATTACAACCCCCCTATTTTCTATTTCTCCCTCTGTCCGTTCGTAGTAGCACTTTCCACTATTGGATGATGAAGCCCGCCAACCATTTCCTACCCTCGTTTTGCTTCAAGTCGATTACATTGACTATGTGTACTTAGAATATGGGTATTCCAAGAGCACAACTGGAAATAATGTTCGCAATGACCTCACTTGTATGACAAAAAGCTCACTTATGAGTTATGTAGTACTTAACTGTCAATGTTGCTTTCTTAAATGCACTTGTTCACAGACAATCGGTATTTGAAGTTCTTTTTATTCAAAGGGAAAAAAGAATATCCGTCCGTCTTTTTTGGGCAGAATTTCGTTTTTAAACCTCGCCAGACTTGGGGACAAATGCGACAAAAATACATTAGAAAGCCCAGTTAGCGCTCAAGCACGTGGATTTTTCAACAAGCTTCCTTTGAAACCGTGAATGGTCCCGCGTTGGCCCGTTTCAAAAATTTGGAAAGCAGTGAAATTTGAATCAAGAAGGGGTAAGTAAGGGGAGAAAGAAACTTAACTTAGAATTTTTTTAGAATGTTTTTTTTACATTTTCACATTGATCATTTGGCAACTGACTTGAATGGAAGCGTTGATGGTTGCCGCATTTTGGCACTGGTTTTTACGGTGAAAATCAATTATTGAAGAAGTTGGCGATAATTTTCGTAAAATTGAGGACGTGCCCTCGCGTTTTTCTCTCCTGATCATAACCTATGGAAGGTTGGAGCTAACCATATCTATCACGATGTATCTATGCATGAGCGCCAATTTCATGCCATATTCTGTGCTGCTATGGATACGACTCCATTGAACTACCCCTGAAGGCATTCATACGCACCCTTTTGCTTTGCCTTTTTTCCTCCCCTTTGTATATCATCAATGCTTACCACAAGCTGTCCAAAGTCTGACAAACCAGACCACATCTCACGCATGTAATATGCACATCGCATGCATGCACACCCACCCACACATGGGAATCTCGAAGGATTTTCTCCTAGCACCTAAAGCTCTCTACGTAGCGTAGTCTAACAGTAGACCCGACCCCAGCAGGCAGTCAGTCCACTCAGATTTGCTGACGGAGGATCAGAAAGACATGTACGAGAGTAACCACAAAGCAAAACGGACGCTTTCAGTGCAAAAAAGTCTTTCTTACTGGCGAGCGGCTTGGTGATGGATTGGGGTCAATACGAATCTGAGGATGTGTATGTGTGGCAACAACATGAGTGGACTAGGCAGAAAAGTGCTGGCAAGCCTTTTTTCCAATTGGTATTGTTGTCTGCTAAACATGCTCACGCACGTATGTAGACCTACACTTATTTTGGTGGTTGATTCTAAATAGAATTATTTTCTTGGCTGTTTTTTATTAGCCCAGAAATAATGTCACATGTGTTGACTTATTGTGTTCATTCTGCTTCATTTTTAACAAAGACACAAATGGACATTGGACAAACGAACCTACTCGTACAATATTTTTCTTATGATCTAAGTGTAATACAGAGTAGTTATAGTACTTAGGACAGGACAAATAATGACACGGATAACTTGCTCCACAAACTACATCTACAATACAAACTAACAATACGTACACGGATACCATAATGTAGTATCATGCAGCACACATAGATTTTTAGATAAGTTGACTTTTGGCTTTCGACTTACCGACTTGGAACCCTGGTGGGTCGGCCTGGTTATCCCACTGATGGCCCCCGTTTTTGCCATTGGCGGGGTTGCCGCCGCCACCACCGGCTTCGCCCCCGTTGTATCCCATGGGCCCGCTAGCCTTCAAAGCCTCTAATTGTTTTTGGCTCTGCGCCGAGTTAACAGGATTATCCATCATCGTTAATTTGAAAAAGCGAGCGAGGTTTTGGCAGAAGCAATTCACTATATCAGCACAAGCCGCGAGAGAGAGTTTTCGGTCGTAGAATTACTATTAACACTCCAGGAGGTCACGGGAAGTCTGATGCACCAATCTTCTCTCTGGTTCGTTTGCATTGCGAAGATGACGTCGATGCTGTCGATTGAAGATGATGACTTTGGCGATGGCTATGTTCCTGTGGCCGATTTTCCCGTATGATTAATAAGTCAAGCATATGGAGTGAACCTATGCACGTCGCTGAATTTTGGTTCAAAAAAAGGCACTTGGCTTGTCGTCTTCTATGATCTTCTAAAAGTTGCACCCTAGGGTCACGCCAGGCCTCGACTAAACTCAAACACAAAACATGTGTGCGCTGTCAACTTTGCTTGCCACACACGTGTTCGTCGGACGTTCGCTGACTGTGACTGTCCACTGTCCACCAAGAGGATTGTTGTACTTATAACGAGTGTGAGGCGGCTTTCGATTAGGAGGAAAGTTTGTCATCTCCATCCAAATAAGTACGGAGTATTTACTTATTTAGATTAGTGAATATGTACAGCAGTGTAATGATACAATGATGCGTAGAAGTTATCCCATTAGTATGCCGGCGGCAAACTTCACCAAAGGCCAGTTGTGTCCGGAGCACGTGTTAACAACACAAATCGATCCGACGACACCGTGAAGCCCTGTCCGAAGGTCGAGGCCCTTGGGTTGTCCCTCGTTGGGTTCAAACAATCCTGTCCATGTAGATACCTAAATACTATTGTATTTTCAGTTGGGAATCATGGCGCACACGTCCTACCCTAATAGGAGCCAGTCACAAACTAAACTATCGATACCAGCACTCGCGGGGTTTATGAGGCATCTTGCGAGCAACGATCTGTGTACAAGAGATCTGCAAGCCAGAGGAGGAGACCCCAACAGTGGCAGCACACCACTAGTCGCTTCATTGCTCTTGGCCCTGTGCATGTGATCTCGCTCGCACAATTCCATCCCTCTTGCCAACCAAAGTAAGTAAGTAAGTAAGTAACTCTGCTAAGTAGCGTACGAGCCCGGCAACCAGTCTTTTCTTAAGAAACTATCTATAATGTTCTCATGCGCGCTGATGGCAACAAATGCGCTCCTCGTCGTGCATTGTTTGTAAGTATCTAGACATTATATGTCTGTCTGTCTATTTATTATGTCAGGGGTGAGACACCCACCCATGCTCACATCATAAATATATGGGAGCGTTCCCTTCGGACCTGCGTATTAAGACTTGCTAACTCCCGCCAATAATAACAACAAACAACAACGGGACCACAACAGGGATACAGCGGCTCGGTAGTCGGTAGATTGAGATGCGTGCTCTCGGCAATTCTTGGTTGGATGGATGCGCCGTTGTGCGGTACATGTCGAGTCCGCAGAAAGAATGTACTCATGTACATAAGATTCTTACTTACCTACGTGCATCATGCATGTAATGCTAAGTATTAATGCTATTTGCCAAGACGCGATTTTGCTTATTAACATCTTATGTACACACAAAGCAAAAGAGATCCTTGGATAGAATCAGAATTGTGCCAAAGTGGAATTGGCAATGGTGATGATGGTGGGTCAAGCAAGCAGAATAAAAACGATCGGTGGTCGTTTGGCAGATTGCCATTTGGCTCGCCAAACCTTGCTTACGAGTGCTATACCTACCCCGGACAGTCGGACACCTGTAGACACCAGCAAATTCTCACCACTAAACTGACCTGACCCTGGCTTGCACTCTACTTATTAGATACTTTTAAGCCCTGACACTAAGTGGATACGCGAGCTCGAGCTCCAAAACGAGGGCAACTTGTGTTAAGCTAAGTAGTAAGCGACGCCGGCCGTCTTGTTGTACGCTACACCCTCTAATGAGACCTTGTAATAGATATGCAAGCAAAGAGATTTGGTTATCCACTTTCACTGATTTTGCACTATAGATTAATTTGCAGAGCACACAGTACACACATCCACCCATCCAGCCACATCACACCAGCAGCGCCCGTGGCACCAATTACTATCGAACTGCAAACATGGTTAGGAGGATACCTAAGTACGTAAATGGATACGCATCCTTGGAAATGTATATGCGTAAGTAATACGTAAGTGTATAGGCTATAAAAAGTATCGTATCAAGCAATCAGCACGGTGACCCGCTCTGCTGCATATTGATGAAGCTTACTCAAGTGTCTAACAAGACAGAATCTGACTATATGCACATGACTAAATAACTGCGGACGAGAGTACCCATCCTCATCCTCTGCTCTTCCAGTGCAAACTCGAGCAAAAGAGATAAATATGAGATTTGATTTGCCATGAAAGGACTGGTGCAATCTGCGCATGTTAAGGCATCTACATAGATATTTAGCCAACAAACATCCAAATTGGCAAATATTCAAAGCATACCAAAGGGTAGAATATACATGTAGTGCAGGAGTGTTGTGTGCTTGCTTACTTACACATGTCCTTGATTAGAAGCAATCAGAGCATGATTGGCAAAAACATGGACAAAAACAAGCATCTCTTCTTTCCCAGCTTTTGCCTCTCCTCCTCGTCCTTAGTCCTTAGTCCTTACAATGCCGTGAGTGTGTGTTGTGTGCAGCTGCACCAATAATTATTGCACGCATAGTTGCTCGGCTTGGCGTATGAATCGAACAACTCGTACCCATCTCTCTATATAGAAAGATCTACTTACTTTGCATACTTTGTGTGTCTTGCATGCGATTTTGGCCTCGACATACAAAGGCATTTAAAGAATTTATCCTGGATATTGGAAAAAAGGCAACGTCGACCGATGCGATAATACGCATATTGAGCCATTATTTGAAAGCACGAGAGGACAGCTTTCACCAATTGTCTCACCCCTTTCAGTACTTTTTCTAGGTATCAACCATATCATGAATGTATGAAAAATGCCAGCACTTTGTGTGGATGTCAATAGGCTTATGTACACACCCTCGTCTACCGATATGTACAATATTATACTTACTTACATTTTGAGTGCAAGGGTCTCTCGCTTTGGTTATTATACTTGAAGTTTTCGAGACAAACCAACCCTTCCGACTCCGAGCCTTCTACGCGTATATTGTAAGCATACCCTATAGGCTATATACGAAGAGATGCTCAAATATCTCCCGATATGTGCTCCCCCTTTTAAGCTGATAAATGATGTCTGCAATTATGGAGTAGATAGACGATAAGATGTCTATCTATGTATTTAGCTACATACAATACGTCCCTGACTTTTTTCTTCAATTGAGTGCAAAAATGAAGTCGGCATACAATATATCCCCATGAATGCTGTGAGCTGTCATTGAATTCTTTTTGCTCTTTATCGATTTATGATTCAGAAACTCGATCGTTTCCGTGCCTCAATTTCCCGTTGCATCGGGCATTTCCATTTGCATATCCTTAACCTACTCCCGTTTGCCCCGTTTGCATCGCAGGCCGGTTTTTAACTGCCACTAAGGGTCTAACATATTCTACTTTAACGATTTTATTTTATTTGTAGATTTTCAAAAAAAAAAACTCGTGAAAATGCCAAACATAAAATAAGAACAGGGTTAGATTTTGCATCGCGCTTGCATACACCAATTACTATTTTCACCGTCCCAGATTCTACTATTTTCGGGTTGTTATATCATCTTGGGGTTTCTCCGTTTAAGATTTTGAGCATGAGAGCCTGTGCGCGCATGCGCGTGCGAACGCTAGCATTGCGTTATATTGAACGCCTCGTGACGCCTGGCGTCATTGTCCATCTTGTCCTGGCGTTTTCCGCCAGATATATATAAACCGGCGTTTTCCGCCAGATTTATTTTCTATTCGTAATGATTGTTTTAACGAAATAATTGTAGATTTTTCCTTTTTGCCGAGCGGGCAAATGATGGAGCGAATGTTCCGTCTTGTTTTAAAAAAAATCCCGGAATGTTTTTGCAGAAAAGAACGTGACTGAAAACTGTTAATTGTATTGCTCCATTGTTAATGATTGTTTTTATTTCCTGGTCAATATCTAGAAGATGTGCACATTTTTAATGACACGAATACTAAAAGTCTAAATCTCATTTCCGTTGAAAATATAGATACTATAGTAGTATTACTGTAAATAGGTACCGCAAAATTTGTCATTTGACTTATTCGTGCCTTCTGCGTTTGAAGAGCTCCTCGTTGTCAATCTCCTCATTCCAATCAAAGGATTCCTCCTGGACTGAAGGTTCCTCCACTGTGGGATCTTTGGAATCTCCGTCTTTACTTTGCCTCTGCTTCGTCACTTCTTCGGCTTTTTTCCAAGACTCTATTGTGAAATCTTCCCCTTCTTTGTGCTGGGAATCCCACGCATGGAGTTGCAGCTTCCACGATTTGACTAGTCCGTCCCATTGTCTCCGGCTGTACTTGAGATTTTTGTCCGGGGTTCTCGGCAGAAAGTAAGGCCGATCGCTCTTTGGCACAGTCTTCGTGTAGCGGTCGTATGCGAGTGTGTTCTTGCCATAGTCGATTTGCTTCTGTCTCCGATTGAGAATGACGGGGTCCGTTTCTTTCTCCTTTGGCTTGCCGGACTTGCTCGACGATCGGCTGTCTCGAACCCCGGACGAGCCGGAAGCCGAACCCTTTCCTTTTCCATGCCTGGCGCCGTCGCCTTGGTAGTTTCTCTTTTCTCCCCGACTCTGTCTCTCCTCCTTGTTGTAGACAGCTCGCTCTGACCTGCTGTTCATGTCGACGTTTTCATTAGACATTGCAAAAGCCGGCAAAATCTGTTGGCGATGACGTCAGAGAGAACGAGAAAAAAGGATGGTTTCCTTAAGACGAGCGAAAGGTAGCGATTGTCCTGATTTGGTCCCGAAGAAGGTCTGATCTGCTTGAACTTGAGGCCGAGGATGTCAACGAGGTTCGCGGGGTAAATCTTGAGAAATCAGAAAAGTCAAAACAACAATGCAGTGCAGTGTGTTTTTACCGCGAAATTCTCTCAGTATCAGCTGTAACATTAAAGAGCGCGAGGTTGCGTGCTTCAGGGGTAATTATAAATTACCAGTGATATCGAAAAAAATATGGCAAAACGTATCCCTACCTACTCAAAAAGCCAAAATTAAGACACCAGTTCAATTCTAAATTAATATTTTCAATTTATTTAATTTGTCCTTGTTGTTCAACCCTGTTTTATGGTCCTGGCATGGATGATGGGGCTGGATTTGCTGCCCCACCTTGATTGTATGCAATGTTCTCAAATCCTGAACCCCCTACACTGTGCAGCTCCCTCCGATCGTAGCCAAACAACTTCTTCAGTCGACTGTCCTGCCTCTTCCACATGACAATGAACACGATGCCGCCGGCAACCACGAGGATGCACAAGATGACCACGGCTGCTACTGCTCCAGGACTAATACCCTCTGTAATTCAAATGCTCCATGATTCGTCAGACCGGATTGAAATAGCCATTTGCTTACTGCTTGGCGGTTTCGCGTTAGCTGTTGTTGTTGTCGTTGTTCTCTTTGATGTGGTCGTCGTGTCGTCGTCATTGTTTCCGTGAGAGGTTGTTGTCATTGGCGTCGTTGTCCCGCCACCACCGCCGTTAGTGGTGGTATGTGTCGGACCCGGTGAGCTTGTAGAGACTTGAACTGAAAAAATATCTTAGCCTTTGATCTTCTGTCGAATAAAGTGACACCAGGGCGAGTACCTTTGGGGGCTTTGCATAGGTATCCCAGCGTGCCATAATATTGGTCGCAGAAGGCGTCGTTCCACTTGCCATTGTGCGCGTAAGCCTGGACGCAAAGTTCGACCCCCGGACTGTTTGGCTCTCCGTCCTCCCAATTGTTGAAATCGTAGGGGGTGTCGTCCACCCATTGGTAAACGTCGGCCGCCGCCCCGGCAGTGGTAAAGAGGCCGATCCAGGCCACGAGGTCGGTGTGCTTATTGAGGAGGCCGCCGTGGATCCTGCTCATCTCCTCGTCGCTGTGAATGCTGGCAAGTTTAGAACCGAAGCCCAAGCCTGCACACTGCCTGTTGGACTCGTCCCATGTCAGACTGGACGAGTCTGTGGAGACGTATAAGTAATAGCAGTCGGGCAGCGTGGCGTCTAAGTCCGTGAACTTTGAACTTGGACACTCCCCATGGGGCCCGGGGGTAGGTACAGGCACTACAAAATCATTCTTTACTAACGATTCATTCGACACAACAGACAAGAATAATACCCTCTGAGTGCTTGCAAAGTGATGGATACTTTTCGTTGCATGGCTTGGGATACCATTTGCCGTCTGTCATGTTCATGGCGACGCAGACGTCCTCGTCGCCTCCTGGCGGGGGGTCAATAGCCCAATAGTCGACCTGCATGGGCCACCCATCGGAGAATTTGAAAAATCCATGGTGCTAGAAAGCAGAGGCCACTTTGAATCATATCGTTTATATCGATAAACTGAGGTATACTCACTGATTTGTCGCTTAACCCTATCCATGTCATTTCTGTCTGGACCTTGTTAATCATAAAGGCCTGCTCTGGAATGCTCAGTATTGACGTGAGGTGCGTGCTTCCTTGTGATTTGCAAGACTTCTCCGCCTCCTCCCAAGTCTTTTCCGCTTCCTCCAACCGGTAACACTGCTGCATGAATTCGTCAAAGATGGCATACTCGCCGTCGCATTTGGGGGTCTCAGGTGGGTTTGGGTTTTGGGTCGAAGCCTTTGTTTTGCAAATGTAGGGCAATTTCACATCACAAGAATAGTCGTTCCAATGCCCGATGTCGTAATCGTTGTGCCCATACTAAAGATTGCGCCAATAAGGATGCTGAAAAATATGTGAAAAGTGATGTACGATTATCTACCATTTGAACGCAGCTCTCCCCAGAGTTTGCATCGGCCCAGTCATAATCGTAATTGTTCGGCTCTCCCTCGGCCCAATTAATGTAGTCTACGGAAGTTTCGTCCGACCAATAAAATGTGTCGTAGGTGTATCCAATGTTGATCCAGTCATGGAGGCCGATCCAAAATTGGTACAACTGGTCTGGTTTGTCCAAAGCGGCCAAAATAGTGAGGAGGAAAGCCTGCTCGTTGTCACTGTGGATGCTGACCAAGTCATAGCCGTTTCCGAGTGCCTTGCACTCCATCCTGGCATCGGTCCAGTTTCTATAAAGGGACGGGTCCTCGACGTCGCTGAGACCCATGATTTTGAAGCAGTAACCCTTGAATTCGTAGTGATCAGAAGGGCAATGTCCACTGGGAATGGGGGTTGGTTTAGCGGTGGTCCAATCGCCGCTAGCTGGTTTCTGTCGAAATAAGTTGCAAGTCGTTAATGTGCATCGACAAGCCATAATTAAATAGGAGCACCAAATGATCATGTGGCCAAATGACTCACCTTACAAACGAACCCATTCTTGGCCTCACTACAATGGGCGTCATTCCAGTATCCCGAGTCCGTGTACATCACCCCACAACTTTCCATCCCATTGAAATTATTAGGCTCTATCGTATGCAAAAAGTGCATGAAAACATTTAGCTACATCATCGGGAAACGCTTACCGCCTTTGTACCAGTGGTAAAATTCTGGCACACTGCCGTCGGACCACATGAATTCATCATCGTCGTTCAAGAATCTAAAGCAATAATTGTTAACCAAATTGAATATTGTTTAAGGTATTTTTCACGCACAGTCCGATGAAGGCATTGGCGATCCCTTGTCGCGCGGCTTTGACCATGATGAACATGTTCTCGTCCAACGAGTGGATTGACGCCAGTTTGCCGCCTTCTCTGGCGCACTGCATGTTGGCGTCATCCCACGTCATTCCTGCCTGCGAGTCGACCATAAACTTGTAGCAGGTGTCCATGTCCTCGGGGCGCTTGATCCAGCCGTCCGCGGTTCCTTGGACACAGTTGATGTCGGGCCCATCCGTGGGCGGCTCGATCGTAGTTGGCGGATCCATTCCGGCCACAGTTTCACAGACGAACGGCAGCTCGGAGTCGCAGGCATGATTCTCCCAGCCGAGAGACCCGTAGTTGTACTCTTGCATCAGACAATTGTCAGAGCCGAAATTTGAATCAGGATAGCCCTCTAAGCAAAAAAATGATTTATTATATTAATTGGCAAAATGACATACATTCTCAGAAGTGATAAAACCTTTATAGTGGGTGTACTCAAAAACAGTTCCATCTGTCCAATAATAGCCACCATCGTCGTTCTCGCTCTGTCTCGCGCCGATCCACAAAAAGACATCGACGTAAACATTACTAAAAACAAGAGGCCAATCGTTAAGCAGATGAACAATAACTTTTTTTCTGGGAGTCTCACTTACTTCAGTCCCTGGACCTCTTCTGTCGACTCTGCAACGGATATCAGGTTGCCTCCCTTAGAATTGCAGTACTCCTCGGCCGCGTCGAAGGACTTCTTGAGGTCAAAATATTTGTAGCAGTGGTCGTTGTATTTGGTCCATCCGTCAATGCACTGGCTCTCCGGCGGGATGGTCGTCGTCGTAGTCGGCGGGTTGGTGTAGCCAGTCCGAGGGTATTCGCAGATGAACGCCCTCGGGTCGCTGCATTTCCACACGTACCAGAACCCCTCGGACTCTGTGCTGAGCGACACGCACTTGCCGCCGCCGCCATCATCAAAGTCAAGGTCGGGCTGATAATGGTCCCAGAAGTCTTGAATGGACATCTCGCCAGATGCCCACTCGAAGGCGCTGTTCTTCACGCTGTACATCAAGCCGATGAAGAACCTGCCAACGTTCTCTGCGAGCAGCGAGACAATCTTGGCTTGCTCCTCACTGAAAAAAGGCATCGCAGGGTTTTATTACATGCCACTTGGGCTATTTTGAATTTTGCATTACGGAGTATTGATGGTGAGAAGATTGCCTCCACCCTTTTGGCATATGCTCTGGGCAGAAGAGAATGTCCTGTGTTCGTAGTTAAAGTCGTAGCAGGAGCCCTCGAAGGCCATCTGGCCTTCGTCGCATCCCTGAGAGTCTGGTGGAACTGTGGATATTTCCTGAGGTCGCTTGCAGACGGAGGCAAACATGCTGTTACACTCCACCATGTACATCTCATTGTCTGGATTCACAGCTACGCATTGGTAGCTGTCCCCCTCGTGGTGGTAGGGCTGCTCAGATGCCCTAGAATAAAAAATGTCGAGTCCATTATAGTGTTGATTTAGAGTAACACGTCTTACCATTTAGTGTAGGATACAGGCTGACCATCTGTCCACTTCAATTGTTGGGATTCATCAAGGTCACTAAGGCCGATCCAAACATTTTCTTTCCGCTCCTCATTTGCCATTGGCATCTCGCACATGTAGCGTAGGAACTTCTCGTCGCAGAAGGCATCGTTCCAGTGTCCCTGTGTCCAAACCTGGTCATCCTTGAGGATCTCAAGACAGTTTTCTTCCGTTCCGCTGTTTGGCTCGCCCGGGATCCAGTCGCAAAAGTCGGAGTTGCAGTCCATCACGCTCTGGTCGGCCCACACCCAGGTGCCCTCGTTGGCAAGATCGGTGGCGCCAACCCAATAGGACGATGCTTGTGGCACTGGATAAAATAAAAATTATCATTTAAGATGGAGTTGCATTTTTTAAGTTTGATCAAATACTCACCCAATGAAAGCAGGAAATTGTTTTTGGCCTCAGAGTCGATTTTAACCAGATTCGAGCCCGACTCTACGCAAGATGCGTTGGCCTCGCCCCAGGACTTGAGGTCGCCTGAATAATAATAGCAGAGGCCTCTCTCTGGGTCCTCGGTCCAGTAGTCGCCACACTTGCTGTAGCTGGCCACCATCGACTGGAGGAAGGCCATCTCCTCGTTGCTCACGATGGACGCGAGGTGCGAGTTTTTCTCCTGACAACTGGCCTCCGCGTCCTGAAAGCTCATCGCCTGGACATCCGTCATGAGCAGGTAGCAGTTGCCGTTGAACTTCTGCCATCCGTTGGGACAAGAGGCGTAGTGAGCTATGATGGAGAGAAACTCTCAATTTCACACATTTTTTACGGAGAGAAATATTTTTAAAATATTTACTGGACTTGAAGCGACAGGTGTAATCCTTGGTTTCCTCGCAGTTATTGGTCGACCATACACCCCCATCGTTGTGAGACAAAGATGTGCACTTCTCGGTGTCGAAATTGTTGGGTTCTGGAATGCATGAAGGCACCGTATAAAATTGATTTATGCGAGGCTTCCACATATAGGCTACCTCCAGAACTCCATTTGTCCGCAAAGTCATAGTTTGTGCCATCCGACCAAGAGTAGTCGTTCTCGCCATTGATTTGCAACCCGATCCACGAGTCTTCCTTGGTGATCTCGGTGATGATGCCGTTCTCGCGTTCGCTGTGGATGCTGACGAGGTCTCCAGGACCCCCGGAATCATCTTGACAGTTCTGCCTGGCCTCGTTCCAGGGTAAGACCTCCCCGTTCGAAAACTTCCAGCACTTGCCATCGTACAGGACCCAGTGTTCAGGACATATTGCTAATCATACAGGATACGGGTCACTTAGGCAATTGATGCTTTTTTTCTAACTCAGGAGCTTACTAATGCTACTCTCGCACACGAATGGCTTCTCCTTGTTTTCTTGGCACGGAATGTCATTCCCTGTAAATATGTTTTATGAGCAGAAAAATACTAAATGGGTCATTCCAAAAAAAATATTGTGGCTTACACTCTCCGTACACGTTCATTTCCATGCAATTTTCTCCTGTGCCTCCATTGGGCTCAGTCGATGACCAAGCATCAAAGTCCCAGGTGGATCCATCATCCCAAGCCCATTGTCCTTCAACTTCAGCATCGCTGCCACCCAGCAATGTTCCCGTGTCGGTATAATCGAGAATTTCTATATAGGAAATAAAGTATAAGGTCCCTGGCCCACTTCCTATACACTGGTCATTGTGTTAGTGTGTACCAAAAATGGCTTGGTTTTCTTCGATTGAATGAACAGAGGCTAGTGCTGAACCAGGGAAAAGCCCGTTGCATTTCTCCTTGGCCTCCGTCCAGTTGAAAGCGTAGTCCATATTGTTGCCACTTATGTAAAAGCATTTGTCAAGGATGTGGGTCCACTTGTCAGGACAGTTTGCTAAATAGTTTCAGTAGGGAACATTTAAAAAAATATTTAAATATGATAGTGTAATGGCTCTTACGTTCCGGTGGGGTAGGATCAGGTGGAGGGATGTAGTTTCTGCCTCGTTTTTCGCACACCGCAGGAATCGGTTCATTGCACAGATAGTCGTTCCATTGGCCATCAAATTGGTCGACTCTGAACTCTCCGCAATTTTCAGTGCTTCCACTAGGCTCTGATAATAAACACAGGCCTCAGAAAAATATATCTAGCATCACCAAATAATTGAAGAAGTTACCATTGTCCCGCCAGTTAATAAAAGCGAACGGCGTTCCGTCGGACCACTCGTAAGAGTTCAGTTGATTGAGATCATTTAAACCTGTCCACGTTGACACGGAATGGCCAATGACGCTGAACCAGGCTGAACATGTGTAAACTTGCATACGTGTTCAATCACCAACAATCATGACCAACTAACTTACACATGAAAAACTTTTGCTCCTCCCAACTATTGATGGAGGCCAGATCGCCGTGCTCCCTGTAGCCGCCCAAGATCTTGCACTGTTCTCTAGCATCGTGCCATGTATAGCCATCCGTGATGAGGCTGTAGCACATCCCGGTCTCGGGGTCCTCGACCCAATGTTGGCCGTTGCGTCCGCAGTTCGTCGTAGGAGGCATGGTGGAAGTGTCAGGAAGGACGGGGTTGCCACTGGGATCTTTGCTGGCCTGCATCTTGCACACAAACGGCCAAGGCGTGCCGCAATTGTAATCTCTCCACCCGTTATTTGGATCGAAGACGGCGCAGTTCTCGGTTTTGCCACCGTTCGGCTCGCCTGGCAAGAACACGTGTCAATGACAATAGCGTTGGCAACTGCAGATGACTTTAATTGACTTACTGCCAGCCCATTGTGTGTAGGACCCTTGACTCCCATCGTCCCAGATCCAGCTGTTTTCGGAAAAGGAGTCCGTATAACCAATCCAAATGTTGGCCCCGATCTCCAGTCCCCTCTGCTTGACGTAGTCGTTCTCGTACTGGGACAGAATACTGACCAAGTCCGACGAGCTGTGATTCTGCTTGCAGTAGGTCTTGGCGTTTCCCCACGTGGCCTCCTCTGCGACTGGCATGTAGCAGTAGCCGGCAAATGGCTCACCCCATCCCTCCAGACAATAGTCCTTGGCTGTAAAAAATAACGATTAAGTTTCATAATTTGACCACTTAAAATAGCCATATAATAAACCAATCGATCTACTCACGGTGCATGAGGTTGGGAATATCAAGGGATGCTCCCTTGGCCATTTCACAGGCAGTCAAGTGGTAGAGCGAATTGACTTCGCAATTGTCCGAGAACCAGCGTTTTCCATCAACTTGACCCTGGAAGCAAAACTCATCCCCGGGATCGTCTGGACAGACGATTGAGTAAAGGCAATCCACGGCGTCGGGATTATAAACAATGTCAGGGGATCTAATATCAAAGTCTTCAGCACCCATGGTTTGGTTGTCTGTTAATCGCTTAAACTGTTTCGTGTCCACCCCAGTTTCTGGAATGATATGTTTCAATATGGTCGAAGTGGTCCAATATGGTCAAAAGCGATATCTAATTTTAAGTACCTTGATAGCCAATCCAGACACCATTAATGGGTCCATAGTTAAAGAGGCCAGTGTTGAATAGGGTTTGAGTGACCCACTGGTCCTCGTCAGCGTCGTCCACTGTGAGTAGCTCCATCCCCACGTCGTTGCACACCTTCCTCCCGTTCAGCCAGTTGTGGTTGTTTGCGTCGAAATCGGTGTACCATTCGTAGCATCTTTCGCCGTGTGGCACCAAATCAAACAGGCAGAATGCTGAAACATCGATCAAAGTACTTGATTGTGAAATCCCTTCTTGAGATGTAACTTACATCCAGTCGGTTTCTCGCAAACGAAACCCATCTTTGTGTCGAACTTTCTCGTGCTCCAAGATTCGTGCGAAGACGAGGCCATGATTCCAGCCATGTTCCCGTTATCATAGGCCGGCTGTTCTGCCTCCCATTTCACAAAAACACCTTCTCCTCCGTCCAGTGTACCGTCCACCCATACAAATTTCGAAATGGAAGCCTAAAAGATCATAATTCCGATTGCTGTTGAAAATAGCCAATTAGTCCAAGATGCCTGGTAGCGCTGTTAATTTAATCACGCGCAACAGGCCAAGTCACCGAATCAATTTGCGCGCGGCGTTACCAGATTGGCTATTAAAATCGAATTGAGCTCACATTTTCGTGGATTCCAAGCCACACATCGACCTGATCCCTGTTTGCAAATTGGTAAACCCAATTGTTTTCATGCTGGTCGTTAACCACAATCAAATCCGAGTCCTGATCGAGACACGTGTCTCTCGCCTCGTCCCAGGTTTTTTCGTCGTGATGATAGCGCTGAAATGTCACAATGGAGGTTAATCTCAACATAATTATTTAGAGTAAATGTAAGTCTCTATCAACCTTGTAGCAAGATCCCTTGTAGTGCTCCCAATCGTTTTCAGTGTCGCATTTCACAGGGACGCCAAGGGCCTTTTCGCAAACGTAAAACTGCGTATTTTCGCACTCTTGAGCCAAGAGCTTGCCATCAGGCTGGAACATTGCGCATGCCTTCAGTGTCTCGTTTGCCCATTGTCTGTGCAAATAAAAGTCTGAAAACCGAATTTTATAAGGCTCATATTTAGCTTACATGACATTGCCATCGAGATCAGTGCCGTCCGTCCACACCCATTTGCTGCTGTCGGACTTGTAGCTCAGACCGACCCAAATATTTTGGGCCACTGTCGACCCGACCCATGTGGCGAGAAAGTCCCTTTCTGAGAGAGTATTGATGCTGACCAGGGTGCCGTCCAGGCCCTCGCAGGTCTCCTTGGCGTCATGGAAGGTCTCCGGCCGATTATCCAGGAGCCGATAGCAAGAAGGAGATTCGCTGAAGCCAGTCCAGTGTTCATCACACGTTATTGTAAAGCCCCATGTCAATTCTGAAAGACAATTAAATCTAGATGAATGTTGAATATTGAAAAAGGAGGCAAAGAGTAGGGTATCCAGGGACAATCACCTACCACTTTTCAAGCCGATAAGGCAAATGCCCAATAATATCGAAGTTTGAATGTCCTTCAGTATCATGATGAATAACACTAGGGCCCAATGCTTGCAACTAACTGGTACAACCAGTACTCTTATTGTTTCTGCCAAGACACTTTTAAATTAATTTCTGTTCTTTTAGCAATAAAAATAATTGATGTTCACAATGATTTGCTTAATAATCGACTCATTTAAACGGGGTTGGACAACACCCCCAACAGACTGACAGCTCAGATTCCTCAATAGAAAATGTCAATAGTTTTTTAAAACGTCATTTTATTTGCGTATTTGCGTTGTGGTCAACGCGGAACACCCCACAATTGAATCTCTGTACCATCCTCGACATTTTCATATTGTGTACCTGTTATCTTTTTAATACGAATCCATACACCACAGGTCAAAGCCAACGACATTCATTTATGTGAGTAGCAAAATATTTACATCTCAAATTAGTAACGTTTATGATTTTGTTGACATTAAAACATGTTCTGCGACCTCCTCCCCCAACCCAGAATGGATAGTGGAAAATTAGGAATCTCCGATCCTGTGGTCAAGTTCTGAATTAGAAAAGCTGTAGCCAAAAATTAGGCAAGCAAATGGGTATGTTGGAGTGTGCTGCTTTTCTTGTGATCAGAGAGCTACTTGCTATAATGAAAAAATGATAAAATTGATATCAACTAATAGCAATATTTAGAAAACATAACCATCTATCGAACAAAAAAACTTTTCACATAAGTATTTTTATGAGACGGACAAAAATGTCAATCGGAAAGTATTTACTCCTAAATCTCGCGCAACCTTTCCACAGAAAAGACGCAATTCAAGCTCCGAAGGCGTGCGCTCGAAACTTTAAGGAGGGAGGCAACGACGAGAGTTGCTGCACACTGCCTGCATGTGTGATGTATGCGTGCAGCAGCCAACAGACACTCTGCCCTTCCCCCTTCGCTTGGCTTGGCTCGCCCTGCTTTCTGGATCGATAGAACAAAGCTGAGCAAGCTACGAAGCTGGCTAGCTTTGTTCGTTGAGCGTGCGTGCATTAGGAGCACAATGGCCAATAGGAGCACTAACACTTGGTCACGTGATCCAGTCAGCCAATGATGTGATGCCATTTCACAACAGTGCTAGCTTTAGCAGAAGAGATCATCCGATTTTTCGAGACGAGCTCTTGAATGGTAGTGACGTTTTGTTAACAACTGTGATCGCGAATTGAACTGGACTTGAAAGGCTTTGCTTGTCACTGATCATTTCTATCTTTATGACTGCTCTTGTCACTTTTGATTTACTCGAAGACGAGGAAAGCTCTCACAACGAGATGGGATTGGATATCGGCGCATCCTTAATATTGTAGAACAAGGAGCCCAGCTCTCAGCTGATCTGCGTCACTATCTGTCAAACCCCCAGAAAGTCTACGGCCATAATTCGAAATTCTCCTGAAAACCCCAAGAAACCCAGTGGAAAAAACAGGGAGTCTGAACCTCATCAGAAGTCAACAGTCTGGAGCACCAAAAGAAAAATAGAACCAACTTTTCGGCTGTGAAAATAAAGTAGCCTTCCCAATCCCAAAATACCCGTACGAAGTCGCTTCGATCTTGTCGCATTCCAAGTCGAAAACGCCTTCAACCAAACAAAAGAAGATACGACCGACGACAGTATTGAAGCTGTGGAATAGAACAGAGAATCAAGAGAGCACGTAACCCCATCTGAATCTAGCCATCTCCACGACTTTCAAGCCCCGAAGACTTCCGTGTCTCTATATTTCAACGACATATTTGACCTTCACTTCACTACAGAAGAGACAACTGCACTGCATAGCTCACACTAGACGATACAAGCTTTCCCATAACATATCGTCGACAACAATGTTCAGCAACTTGGCAAACTACATTTTTGGTGGAGCAAGCGAGCCTAGCAACGGCAGTACCGAACAAGGGAGCGAGACAAGGTCGCCTGACAACCCGCAACGGGAGGACGAATGGGTTGTCGTCGGGGGCGATGTCCAACCCTCCTTGACTCTGGGATCGCTGAGCGATGCCGCCCCGAGGCCGTCCACGGGATCCACCGGCTCCTCCGAGGCCCCAAGTGAAGCCAGCCATTCCAACGAAGAGGACGACATCGTGATCGTCAACGATGAGTCCATGGAGGCGGAGGAGGCTGGGACGACCTCTCGTTCGGCCGCCGCGGCCTTGACTCGCTCCGGGCGAAGGCTGACGACCCCGCTCGCGTGCCAAAATGGCATCACCCTTCCGCAGATGAAGGCCCTTCGCGCCGGCCAGAAGGCTAAGCAGAAGGACTCCGGAAGGCACAACACAGCCAAGGCCAGCGAGCGTGTTAATAAGGCTGTGAAGATTCGTAGCAATCAACATAACAAGAGGAACAAGTCTGCCAGCTTGTCGATCAAGTCTTCGGGCTGCAACAAGCAATTGAAACAGTGCTAAGCTATTTAGAAATGTCTTGCTGTCCTACCTACTAGAGATTGGTAGATATGCAGCAAACATGTTCAAGCTACACATACATATTTGTCCTTCTTTAAGCCCATCACGATTTGTTTCACACGTCACTAATCGTCAAAAAATGAAATGGCACTTGATAAGCTACCACCCACCCGATGAAGCCCCTTGCACACTCAAGACAGTTATGGCAAAGAAAAGTCCCCTTTCTTTAAATAATGTAAATAATCGCCCGTTTCTAAAAATAATAATTAAAAAATCTATAAAAAGTACAAAATAGGTGAGAAATAAGCACATATAAAGGCAACTTATTCACTACTCTGTTTCTGCATTCCCCTCCCCCTAGAAAATACATGGAAGAACTTTCCAATAAAAGTTTTGCCAGACGTGACCAAACAGAATTTCAAATTGAGCTTCTTCGTCGTGAAAATTGCGTAATCTCAATATTATGAACTGTCTTTTCAGAGTCGAAAGCAACTGTAGTTATAGATAGATCATCGGGATATATTTAGAGGATCTGCTCTGTATAAAACACTACTGCCAAATGTTAAAAAATAGTGGGTCCTGACAAAAGTATCCCGGAATTCACTTCCCACCCCAAAAAAATGAAAAAAGACGCAGATCTAAAATCTAGGTAATTCTTACTGACCTGCCTAGTTGAAATGCCTGTGCTAATAAAAAATCGTATTATAATCCAATTTTATTCCTTCATTGGTTGATTCAAAATTTTGACGATGAAAATATAAATTGTAAAGGGTCGACAAAAACGACTCCTTTTGTGAAAACCCTGTGTAAGTTGCTCTTTTTATTCAGAAAATTCTACCTTTGTGGGTAGCACGAGAAGCTGATCACTTTCGAAGCAACTTTCTGGCAGCCATCTTCTTCTTTCTGTCACCTTTGTTTACTTTCTTGCCTTTGGCACTGGTTTGGATTTGACGGTCGTTGTCAAACTTCTTCCCCTCGAAATTGGGTCGCAACTCGGCCCTCTTGATCTTTTTCGGAGCGGATTTTTTCACGATGGTCTTGGACTTGTCGACAGCCTGGACCGTTTTCTTCGGCCGATTCACAGACCTCGAAACTCGGAGGTCCCTTCCGTTTAGCTTGGTGCCATTTCGCAGGGTGATGGCTGTCTCGACACTTTCCTTCTTGTCAAAATTTACGTAGCAAAATCCTTTCCCGATACCCGTTTGAGAATCCCTTACTATTCGCACATCGTTGATCTTGCCGCACTTTAAAAAATGCTTCCGGACCTCATCCTCCTCGATTTCGAATGGCAGATTCCCGACATAAACTGCTTTTGATTGATCATGAGCAGCGGTTTTGTTGTCTCCGTCGCCTGAAATCGCCATGTCAACTCGGAGCACGTGATCCTCGAAGGAAACACCGTTGAGTTCTAGGGCATTTTTGGCCACAGCAACCGTTTCAAAACGAACGTAGGCGATCAACGTAGATCTCTTCTCGTGGAATTGCTTGGTGATCACTGCCACTTTTTTCGTTGTCTTCAAATCCGGCCTTGCGGCTCCCCGGATACTGAAACATAAAAAAATACTTGATACAATTTTTGAGAGCCGATTGAATAAGGGACTTACCGGATAGTCTCAATTTTGCCATGAACAGCAAACAGTCGGTGAATCGCCTTCTTTGTAACTGACACGGGTAAATTACCAACGAAAACAGTTCTGCTCTCTTTCTCCAGGTCGCGTTGTTTCCCCTTGTTGTTGTCTTCATTGAAAACTTTGAACTTTCTGCTGGGCTGAGTGTAAGCTTGGGCCTCCTCCTCGTCTTCGTCTCGGCTATCTTGGCTAGGTTTGTCGGGGACGCGTTTTCTCTTTTCAGCCTTCTTTTTCTGCTCGTTTCCCTTTTTGTCCACCACTTTTTTAGGATTCTTGGGTGTTTCGGAGCATTTGATGTGCTCTTTAATGGGACGTTCTACCACATCAAACAAAGACTTCTCCGCCTCACCACCTTTCGAACCTTTCCCCGAAATCAAGGCAGCCAGTGAGCCCGTCTGGTACGTGGTCGCCATGTTCGTAATCAGCAATCGTTTCACTCACTTTTCCCGATTTCTTTCTTTTCTTTTCTTTTCTTTTCTAATTTTGATTTTGAGATGTGTGGTTCACTGCAGTACTGCAACACAAAATCAAAACAAACAAAGCGTGCTTGAAAGTGCGAGAGTTACCAGACATTTCTGTTGATAAAGACATTAGCAAAAATCGTAGTATTGATGTTTCGAGCTAAATACTGAATACTTTCAGTAAAATTGCACATTGAAAGCAATTGATAGAATTGATCCAAGCGTTAATAAATGACAGAATTGATTGATATATGAGAAAACATTTTAGATATGGTTAGGATATTTTTAAAATTGTGAGCCTTGAGGCCAGGTCAGCTGACATCGCAGTTGTGCAGCTGCAGCTGGCCCCGAGTTCTGTCAAGCTGAAGAGTGAAGTGAAGACAAGAGTTTTGCGATTTGAAATCACGCAGTAGTGACGATTGTCCATGTCCAGTCCAATGTCCTTGGATGTGATGTTGGATCCAGAGACGACGATCGAATAGGAAGAAGTCGACAAGGACCTCAAAGAACCTACTTGGAAACACAAAATTCGAGAAGAGTCATCCGATTTTGAACATTGTCATTTGTCAACCAGCTCAGTCAGTAAGTTAAATTGTCTTGGTGTGTTCATGTGTAAATCGAATATTACTGTACGCGAAGGTGCTCCGAATATCGCTACCAAATGTCGAAATAAATGTCGGACACGTTTAGTCAGCCATATTGTTGTTTTTATTCTGGTTTGTTGACATTTGCGTAC
>JAAUYL010001664.1_pt1 | contig 22089 bp, 31 predicted proteins | sample 7278011 | NCBI WGS metagenome assembly JAAUYL01 (sample SAMN14350225, study PRJNA611818) | marine sediment metagenome | isolation source: surface marine sediment (1.8m) | place: French Polynesia: Moorea | collected 2018-08
TTACTACATAGCAGTGTATTATAGACGGACGAAACCTTTAGGGCTAGCTCAAATGCTGTAATTTCGATTTTCAATGCTGCAGATGGATAGACCTTGGTCTGGCCAATCTTAGGATCGGGTCCTGGGTGATCAAAGATCACTGGAAGTCCGGTAATCAAGGTAATCTTCCTACTACATAGCTAAATTGTAACGGGACTGACGAAAAAGGGGGTTTAGGTCAAATGCTGTATTTTCGAGTTTCAATGTTGCATATGGATAGTCCTTGGTCTGAGCAAACTTAGTATAGGGTCCTGGGTGATCAAAGATCACCAAAAGTCCGGGTATCAAGGTAATCCTCCTACTACATAGCTAGATAGTAAAGCGACTGACGAAAAATAGGGGGTAGGTCAGATGCTGCATACCAGAGTGACAATGCAACAGATGGACAGTCCTTGACCTTACCAATCTAAGGATAGGGGCCCTGGGTGATCAAAGACAACCGGAAGTCCGGTAATCAAGGCAATATTGTTTTTTCATAACAACATAAGTAATATATGGAGGCAGACGAAAAAATCGGCCAACCTGAGTGTAAATGCTATACAGGAATATGGTTTTGCAAACATTGATCATCTTGAGAATATCAGACAACCAGATAAGTCACAATGTAGGGATTCTTGTTACAACATAGGCTAGAATGACATTCATTGGCACTATGGTGAGACTCAGAGTAAGTATGGGTCAAGGTACAGAGTTTTTTGTGTGGTGTCACAGTTCATCCAAACAGACCCACACACCATTACTTTGTATCATGTTTTAGTAATATACACATTGCTTTTCAGGTGGGCCAAACTTCATTAAGTTTTGACAGGAGAAGAAGAAGAGCATGGGCTGACCAGAGGCTGGCCAAGCATGAGCTCTCAGTTGTGGTTGGGTAGTCCATGAATAATCATCATGGCTACTCCTCAAGACCAGAAAACCTGTAAGAAATGTGGTGACACCAATATCATTGTTGACATTGAAGAGGACAAGCAATTGTTTTTGGTCTGTCCCCAAGCTGTCAAGGCTTTTGAGGAGAAACATCCCAATGTCAAGGTAAGCATGGACTATAGCCCTTTTTGAGTGGACAATCAGCCTGGACCATGGTTGCAGATCACCATTCGCAGAAGCAATGATGACTGGAGCAGGAAGTCTATCCTGTTTGACTGTGGTTGCTTTGTGGTGCAACATGTCATCAAGCCCCAGGCTAAAGAGGCAACGATGGGAACCATCCAAGTCACTGAGACCTCGTCTCCTGAGTTCTCCTCCTCCTCCTCCTCCTGTGACGAAGATTTGGATGACTCGGACAAGGCCATGGAAGTACCAGCAGTCCCTGTCCTGACAGTGGACATCCAGCCAGATCAACAGGATGTGCCCAGGCTCCAGCGCAAGCGCAAGGCCCCTGAGGCAGACAAGGAGAACTGTGCCTCCACCAGCAAGGTGGCCCAACCTGAAGAGGGGCGGTCCAACGGCTCCCTTGTGCAAATGGATGGGACAGATGTTAGTCCAACCCCCCAGGTAAGTCCCCTGTCCAGTTCATGATAAACCTGTTGACAAAATGACAACCCTATTTGCAGGATGGCCAAGAGGACCAAAAGGATGTCCAACCTGAAGGGGCCCCCAAGGCAAACCAGGGGGACCAGGATGAGTCCCAGGAGGCAGGTCCATCCGCCCAGGTAAGACTTCCTGTCTATGATGAACCTGGTGACAAAATGACAACCCTCTTTACAGGAGGACCAGGAGGACCACCGGGACCGCAAGGACCAACATGGCAACCAGCAGGCAGCTACAGCAAGCCAGGGTTCCCAGGAACAGGTCCCCGCCCTCAGGGTAAGACTCTCAAGGAGATAAAAAATCAAGACATTCATGACAGTCTTTTTGTTGCAGGACCCCCTTGAAGAGAGGGAGGCCCCTCAAGATCTGAGCCAGTCCAGCCATGGAGCAGCCACCAAGGTCCAGCGGGACCAACAACTGCCTCAAGTGGATGGTGGCCATGACGAGGAACAGGAAGCCATGGACCAACAGGAGGATGATTCTCCTGGGTCCAAGGGGGCCAAACGTCTGCCTCCAGTGGTGGTGGTCTCCAAGACTCGTGCAACTGGCATCCACATGGGGGTGACACCGGATTTGGATGATGATGCCAATACAGAGGCTGTTGTCCACGTGGCTGCAGCATTGTCCAGGCAAGAGCCCCCTACCAAAAAGGGGGCCATTGTTTGGGCCGTCCCCCCAGAAGAGCGATCCAAAGCCCTTAAGGCTGCCGGCATGGACCCCGACTCCATCCCTGATCCCTATGGACGGGATGTCAAGGTGCCCAATGGCTATGTGGAAGTGTTGGGCCATCCTCGATGTGGACCAGGACAAAGGTAAACCCATCCTGTCTTTCTATATAAGCAGCTCAACACGTGTGTCTTTCCATCCATTTCAGGATGTTTTGCCCCATGCCATCACCCCAATTGGCCGTTGGCATGGCCCATGGTCGGAGCATGTACCCCGTCAACAGGCTTCCTCCCCTCATGATGACGCTTCCAGGCGCCGCAATCCAGTTTGAGGGGAGAACCATCATGGCCTGCAAGCGTCAGCCACGCCCCTAAGACAATCACCATGGCCCCTCCCAGATCCATTGCGAGAACAAGGACATTGATCTAGCCCAACTCTGAAGCCCAGTCGTCCATCCAAGTGAAAAGTGCACTTTCATGTGGTCCACCATGGACCAACCACCAGGATCCACCAGTTGACACCATGCATGAAATCGTAATTTGTTTACAAAACACCCCCATGTCTATTGATTGTGGTCTGCCCAGCATGCATCTGGCCAGTCCTGATGCATGGTGGGCTCATGTATTTTTTAAAACTTTTTATGTTTAACAATAACTCTTACATTATTAACAAATCCTTGTGTACAGATTGTCAATAGCATATCATACATCATTCCATGATTGTACAGCATGAGTGATGCATCATGTCCTTTATTACAATCTGGTACTCATTTTGTAACCCATGTATCCATATACCATGAACTATATTGTACCCATGACAAAGACAACCACAAGAATAAACATGATATCGATGAGCCTTTATTCAAGAGTACATGTACTACAGATTACAATGGAACATTTTCAAGGTTTGTGCAACTGATGTTGGGCCATATTGAAGGGAATCAAATGTTGGTTGATCTTGAGACTGTTGAGGGCCAAAATGGCACGAAGAACTTGTTCTTGGCCGGGGACCGGTTTTTGCCTGTCGGGTCTTGGTAAGAAGTGAAGGAGTTGCCTGAGGATGATGCTCATGCGGGCGCCTGGAATGACATGACCTCCAGAAGACACGCGATCTCGCTCGTCAAAGTCCAGCATATGGACATCCCAACGAAACAGCAATCCGTGCAAGACCATGTGCAAGACGGGTGTGGCCCGTCGTGAGATATGCGGATAGCGCTGGAAGAAGGTGTCAATGATGGCGTTGGTGGCTTGGAGACCACGCTGTGTGGTCACCGCATCCAGGGGAGCTGAGCTGGCAGGATTGATCATGTTGGGAAGCTGGCCCGATTTGGGACAATGGTAATGGGAAGCAGGGGATCGCCCATCGGCCCTCTTGGAGGGCTGGCTGCTTTTGGCAGAGGCAGGTGGTGAGGCCGTCGCGCCAGCGGCGGCCTCGGCAGCTGCAGAGGCCAAGGGTGCCTCCAGGGTTTTTGCCGTCGAGGAACCCCCGGCTGTTGCCGGTGTCTTGTTAGCCTGCTCCTCCTCATGGGCCAAGGTCCATCGGCCCACATCTTTGAGCTTCTTCCGTACCTGCTGGATTTTGTTGTTGCGCTTGGCTTTAGCCGGGGTAATGGCAGGCCTCACTCCAGTGGGGGTTGGGGTTTGAAACTTGGACCCGTCCCCTTGGTTGTACTCGTCATCCGGCTGATGTTGGAAATGATCGTGGGTGACAAGGAGCACGTGGGCCTCGTCATCGCTCAGCATGACCCGATTCATGCTGTCATCAGTCGTTCTTCTTCTTCTTCTGGCTCGTCCTCCGTGGTGGAGGAGACGGTGGCGTCTGAAGCCGTAGGTCGAGCCCTGCCCACGGTTGCCGGATGGTGACAATAAGGGCAGGCCAAGTCTGCCGGTGTGTCGGGCAAGACCTCTGGGAGCAAACTGAATCCCTTCTTGGGTCCTTTGTGGTTGGCACGACCGTTACCGTGGTCTGTGGTGTGGACCATGGACTTGGATTTGGATGCCTTTTTGACAGGTGCCAGTGCCACTGCCGCTGCCTGTTGGGTCTCCGCCTCTTCTCCTTCGTCACTGTCACTGGACGGCAATGGAAACGCCGCCGTGTAGTGGTCCACAATGGCGGCCAAGAGCAGGGGGAAGGTCTTGAGCAAGGGCTCCAAAAATTTCACCACGTCACTCCTGTAATTGAAAAAATAAATAGGTTTTGACTCGCCATGTTCAGGGTGGGCTGGGCTGGGCGTTACCCCATTAAAAAAAAGACTCACTTGGGAAGCTTGACCATGAGCGGCCATCTTGAAATGAGGCCACGGAGGTGCTCCTTGTGTCGGAGTAGCTTGCGCTTGTCCGCTTTGGGATCACGCAATGGCAATTTGCCCAAGGCAATGAACTTGATGCAGGCCAAAAGAATTCTCAAGTCTTTGATTTTGGCCAACTGAAGCAGGTGAAGCAACTGCTGGGAGGAGCGAACACCAATGATGGAGGAGAAAAAGGGGGCTGATTTTTCGATAGTGGTGTGGGCCAACATGATGATGATGCTGCTGCTGGATCCGGTGGGCAACTGAGGGGTCAGTGGACCAGAGCCTTGGGCTTAACGTTGATGACAATGGGACGTTCTGGTGGGGGCGGGTCTGAGGGCGGATTTGGCACGATGGGGCTGTCTGCTTCGGCAGCCTGACCACTGTCCAGGAGGCCTTCTTCAGCTGCCTCCACGGGGCTCCAAGAGGATTGATTGTTGTGGTGGCGGCGGTCTGGAAAACACTTGATGCCGGCTCGGGTGACTTCCACCGTTAAAATGAGCGTCACCATAAAGAAAATGGAAGAGATGAGAATGGTTTGGTATTGGCTGTAGGAGACGAGTGTCACGTTAATATTGTGTAATTGATCGATATCGCCAGAGCCTTCTGACGTGGTTGTGGTGTTGGCGTTGCCCATGGTTACACTGGGGCCTGGACCGTGGACCGGAGGCAAACGCTGACTTCACCACCGGCTGACGCTAACGTGACGACATCACCCATGGCGTCTTTGAGAATCAATTGCACCACATCATGGCACCCTTTTAGAGCTACCGGGTGGTGGGGAGGGTGGGGGTCCAAAGCCAGCACACTCATTGGATGCAGACTCTGGGATGAGCCAATGGGAAAGCGGGCCAGGGCCTTGCCAATGAGGTTGGCGGGTCCTTTCCTGGGCAGGCGCGGCATAATGTTGCAATCGCCAAAGGCTAGCGTCAGGTGCGTCAGGGTGGCATTGACGTTGGGCGGCCAACGGGCCACCTGCGATGCCATGTCAGGCAGATGACTCACACTGGTCCGAAACTGGGCCACGGGCGATGGCCGCCTCCAACTCAACCTGACCACATCTGGCTCGTCTCGACCCAGTCGCTTCTTCAACGGGAGCCGATCGCCACGGCGAGCATGGGCTCCCAGCCAAAGGACGGACACGTGGTCCACTCTTTGTGGCAGGGGGACATCCAGCAAAAGTTGGTCCAAAGGGGTGGGTGGCACGTTATAGGGCATGTGGAAGGCGATGATGTTGTATTTTTGGGAAGGCTCGCCTACATGCACCGTGAGAGGTTGCGTGAGATGCAGAGGTATGAGCGGTATCTCCACGCGGGTCCGGGCCCCTCGGCTCATCAAGGGGGCCACAAAGCCCAGCCGACAGGCCAGGGCGCTCGATACTTCTAGGGTTGAAAAGGGGTATTTGTAAATCACGGCCGATGACAACTCACTGACAAGGACATTGTAGTGGATCGAGGGGTCAAAGCGACTGGCCCGATGCTCGAAATGAAAATAGCCTGCACAGACATGATTAATGCGATGGATGAGTGACGTGTCTGTGTCAAAGCCGGCAGGCAATGTCCAATAAATGTGAACAGCTCCGGGGGCTTCGTAATGAGCCACATTGTACGGTTTCAAACACATCATGATGGTCTCTTTATTCACATTGAGAAGGCCTGTCACAAAAAGCGTTTGAACGCTCCAGGTGGTGACAAGTTTGCCACTTTTGTCAAAATCAAAATTGGTTCTGCCTTGCGGCAACAGATTTTTAATGATGGCCGGACGGCCTGGTTCTTTTTCTTGGCCCACGCATCCGGATTGAGATGCGATGAAAATTCTAGCTCAAACGATACATGTCTTAGGGCACTGGCATCCTGGCTTGTCTTTATCACAGTTGACTTGGGCAAAATGGGTGGTGGCTGGACCACCACCTGGGGAATCACACGGCCCGGTTTCCAAACGGGTGGCCCATGTTTAGGGTTTTGGGACATCTTTGCTGAGCTTTGCTCTGGCAAATTCTGCGCCGGTGAGCGTGGTCTTGTAGGTGCGGGGGTATTCTAAAATAAAAATAAAAAAAACTGGGGGTCACGACAATGGCAAGACGACGACTGGTGTGGTTGGGTTGGGCCCCACCATGAAACTAAAACGATTACTTTTTTTCAGATTCATTTTCTTGGCCCTCCTTGGGCTCGCCCTGATCCGGGGCCTCGAGGCGACCGGCGACGGCGGTGGAGCCACGGAGGACTACGGTGCGTGTATTTCTAGTGTATTACTATTATACCTGAATAGCCCACGGTGTAGGTGGTCCTGGTACCATTTCTTTGAATGCCGTGAATCACATTGATGGTAGGCTTAAACTGCGCATGCTGGGGATGGTGGCGCGAGCGGCTGCAAGCAAGAGAACGCGGGTCAACCCACACATTCCCCATGTTTCATTTATTTTTTGCTTCACCCTTACCTTTCAATGAGTTTAATTTCTTGCGTTGTAAACACCCCGCGAATGGGCTCGTGGGTCAAATCTTTGAGATACAGTAAGGGGTACTTGTCCATGGGTCCCAGGGAAGGTCGAATGCGATAAATGTAAAACAGCTCCCGGCTAAACTTGGCTGCCGAGGATCGCTTCTCAAAAAGTCGGGCTTCCATGAGGATTCTGCAATACTGATTCAAGTATTGTGTCGCCTTCATCTGCTGGCGGGGTCTCTCCGTCATGTACTCGTTGACATTGTCCTTTGGACGGAGGTTGCTTTGAACAATATGCTGCACGACCTCAGGTTTCATGGCAATGGCCTCCTGTGGAGTCCCGTTGCCCAAGGCCGAGTGCGTCGTGGTATTGTAGGCATTTAAAATTTGCGTATTGTAATGACTCCAGGATTTTTTCTGATACGTGACCATGCCCACCTCGGCCTTGATGAGGGCCAATTTTTGCCTGCAAAAAGACTGTAGCTTGTTTATGATATCAGGCTGACTGTCTGCCCGCTTACCGATAGGTTCGAATCATCCTTTCTGCAAAAAAGCTTTTGCTCCGACTTGAAGACAATCCAAAGATGCGACAGCCTCGGGCCTGGAGGAAAGTGGTGAGCTCCCGGTTGATGTATTCCTTTCCTAAAATCACTCAAAACTCTTATGGCTTGGTCATGGCGGCAGCGTTTGTGATGTTGACCGCTTACCCAAGTCTGTCAGAAACGTCACTTGTTTGCCATACTTACGATAGGGGGCAAACACTCGCAACACCTCCAGAAAGGCCCTCTGCATTTCGTCTGACTGCTTGTTTTTCACAGGAACAATGTGTGCAAACCGACTAAAGCAGTCGATAAAGACGGCTCCGTAGGAGAATTTACCAAATTCGTTGGTCATTTGCATGAGGTCGGCATGAACCCTTTGGAGAGGGAAGGTGGCATACGCATTACGGACATGTTGCGGTTTCTTTCGTTTCACCCCATAATGCCGTGTCAACACAGGGTGCTCTTCATAAAGAGCGGCAAGGTCTTTGTCTTTAGGGGTGGGGTCACGTTTGTTGGCTTTGAGTCTTTGCTTGTCATACAGAGCTCCTGGTGGGCCTTGCGCCGAAAAGTAGTAGCGGCTTAGCCCGGGTGGAGCCTCTCGAGTGGCCGCCATGACTATTGCGCCTTGTCAGGATTCTTGAAAATATGGTCGACCTGCCCGTAGATGAAGAGGTTGTCCGGATCAGCCACAGCAATCACGTTGTGATCTTGACACTCTTGCTTGGTCATGGGCACGACAAAGTTTCTGGCCCGCAGCTCGTCGTCCACCTGCTCACGAGGATGGCTCCAAATGAACATGAAGGCCGAGGACCGGAGCGACACGCTGTGCAACAGACCTTGCAGCACTGTTTTTTGTCGCTCTGAGAACATGAAGATCTTTTTGACGTATCTAAAAGAAACATGTCAAATGATGTCAATGTTGGCTGATTCGACAAGGTCGATGGACTCGACAGGGGGACTCACCTGGACACACTGCTGCCGTCGGTGGGGAAGGCAAACAAAAAGACGCCGGTGGTGTTTCTCAGAAACAAACGTGGGATGTCACCTTTGGGAAAACAGTTTTGAAAGGTCGCGATTATCGAAATATTTTGTTGTCTTGAGATTTCAATGATCAAATTTGTATAATCGTAGGCTTGCTGTCCACTCAGGCGAGAAATGTCTGACATGAGGTCTTCGAGAACGAGGACGACATTTTTATGCTTGCGCCGATCAATGCTAAGAATCTCTTTGAGCTCGGGCAATCCCTGTCGAACCCACACGTGGACCCCGGGCAAGGGCTGAGGAGGCTTGGCACGGTAGCAGTACAAGATGAGGGGATCGTCCGTTTTGTCTCTGGTCAGGCGTCGATGGAGGCGTAAAAACTCTTGGACCAGCACTGTTTTCCCGCTTCCTATTTGGGATACCGTGACCATTAGACTGACTTCAAACGAGAACCTAGCCACGCCCACTTTGCTTACCTGACGGACCAATGCAGGCTAAACGGTACGGGACTGGAATTCGATACTCCTCAGGATCCATCCTGTCACCCACGTGGCTTACTGGCCACGACTGATGCACGGGCTCCTGAAATACGTCCCCGCTAATCCCATCGCATTGACTGGACCCCCTTTGAGTCAGACCACTGTGGGCGGCCATGGACGCGACACACCCCTACCTGCCATCCAAGCACGCCAAAACCAAGCCTCGTGGCACATTACGTCACGCTAAAAAAGTCACTCTCCCGACCTCGACCTCAGTCCAATCCAGTCGATCATCGGCCGGGTTTCCAGTCCCACAACCCTTTCGAAGCATTCACAAAATCAAAAACCGTGTCCACAAATACAGACCACTGGGCTCAGACGGTAAGCTCATTGACGAGATCAACACAACCCACTTGCTGGACAAGGACTTGAAAAAAGACGAGGCTGCACACGGCTTCAAAACCATTTGTGCCCCTTCCTCGAAAGATATTGCCAAAACTCAAAAGGCAATTGCCCACTTGGCGTCGGCACAAACGGCAGGATCCACCGACACGAAAAAGAAGAAAAAAGTGAGCGACATTTTTGATTGAGGTCCACCATGGCGGAAGGTATCTTGAGCAGCGTTCAGCCTACCCAGGACAGTCTCCTCGACAACTTGACAGACACAAACAATTTTGAAAAGTTGCCTACCGACACGCGCATCTTGGATTCTCCCTACGAATTGCTCAGGTATGCCAAGTCCCATTGTGCTCCACACACGATCCCATGTGTTTGTTTTTTTTCAGTCCGGTGGATGCCATCAACGAAGATGCCACAACCTTCACATTTCGCCTTAAAAAGTCCATCTTGCCACGGTAAGTCATCTGCATGTAGTGTGTATGTCATGGAATAGACGTTTACATTTGCATCCCTAGGTACATTTGGCTCAACGAAATCAACATCTCCATGAAGGTGAGCCTGGAGAAGAAGGCGACCACAGCCAATGCACAATTTACACCCGTCGATGAAGCCGATAATGTAGCCCCCATTTCGGACTTGTTGGACGGATTTTGGTCAAAATGCGACATTTATCTCAATGAGACCAAGGTACCCTACACCTAACCATTGTCCCCTTCAAACACGACGTTGTGATCCTTGCATTTCAGGTGACCAGTGACAATCCTTTTCGCCACATTAGCGGCCACTTGGGGCGCTCCCTGACATTCAATCCATCCAATCAAGGCACCTACCTTCAAACAGGCTTAAGTTATCCCGACTCTGGAGATCCGGACCGAACTTGGACCAAGGGGCCCGGCATCAACGAGGGCTTCAAATACCGCAGGACCTTGTTCTCCAAGGACTCGGACAACAAAGCCCCCCATGTCCACTTGTTGGGCGTACTCTCGCACTGTATGGGTTCGTTAAACGAACCTGTCATCTCAGGCAATACATTGTGCTCTCGTAAAGATTTCATGTTGTTAACGCTTGTCTTGCGCTTGCAGGTGTGGACCTGGCCATCCAATTGACGCGAAACTCCAATGAGCTGCTCATTATGACCGGCCCAGACTGCAAGGATGCCATTGAAGGTAAACCCGCCGTCTCTGCCAATGAGGCGCAGGGTATCCAGGCGCAAGCGGCGGTGGCCAAGTGGACGCTGCCAACGGATACAAAATACTATTTGCGCATCCATGACATTGCCTTGCTGGTGCGCCGGCCATTGATTAGTGAACGGCTCTTCACCGCCCATACGAGACAGTTGGCCACAAAGCCGTGCCTTTACTATTACCAGCATACGTACAGCCAATGGCTTTCCATCCCCATGGGGATCAACTCGTATTTGTCCAGTCCGCTGAGCTCCACAACATCTAGTTTGCCGATGAAAATGTACATGGTATTTATGGACCAGACCAGGTAAGACCCATACACCATGGCGGCGCATTCCATGATTCATCATTCTTGTTACATTTCAGATTGTCGGGTGACTACACCAAGAATACGCAAAAGTACTGTAAGCCTGCCAACTTGGAGAGTGTCCAGATGCTCCTCGACTCTCGGCCTTTGGGCAACTTTTACAACCCCACCTGCGCCACATTGTCTACGGGACAAGATGCCTTCCTCTATCAAAACCTCTGGAACGTGGCCCAACTTCAATACGATACCGGTTTTTCTCCCAACATTACGTTCAATGATTTCAAAAACCACTTTTTTGTCCTGGCCTTTGACCTCACCAGTGGTGGCGCCATCTCTGGTGATGTTTTGCCTCTTCTTCGTTCCGGCACGTTGAGACTTCAGCTCAATTTTAGCACCACCACCAGTGAAGTCACCTCCATCCTGTGCTTTTCGCTGACCAATGCCGTGATGCAAATTGACAAGAACCGCCATGTCAATCTTTCTTATCGCCATTAAAACCAATGATATCACATCTCTTTGTACTTTGTCTGATCCACCCAATCATTCATTGTCTAATGTTTTTTCCCCTCACCCTATTTTGACAACCTGAATAAACGCACGGCTTTCCTACATCCAGTGTTGTGTGTTGTTTTTCCTCCAACCAGTGCCGTTTGTTTTAACAGCCTACTCTCCCACAATGTGGTTGGTGTTGGAGCATTATTCGGGTCTACCTTGCCCTAGGAGATTGCTTTTACCCAGCTCTAGAGGCTCTCCTCCCCTTCCTAACCCCGACTCACCAAAACTAACCACCACCTTTCCACTAACCCGCATGCTTCTCTTGCTTGCGCTGCTGCTCGCCCCACCCTCCCCGCATGCCAAACCCATTTCTTCCTCACCCCACAGCTCCCGTTCGATGCACCTCCACCCGAAAACTCTGGGACCCGGCCGACTGGTGCTTCCGCGCCACCCCCGAAACCATTTGCCCGACTTCGGCTTGCGACGAGGCCACCGGACGCGCCTTCCTCCCCCACTGCTACCACCTGTCGTCGGGCCCCAGCCCGTGTACCACTGTAAGTTCCCCCCTTAACCTAACCACTAAACCTATCTACCTACCTAACAATTTTACCCTTTCCCCCCCTCCCCCCCAGGATGTGTGCGAGTGCATCCTCCCCGAAAACTATTTTGAAACCCGGACCAAAGTGGACTACCTACCTACCCTAACGACTACGCCTACCAAAACTACGACCCCGAGCACGACGGCTCCTACCTATCCTACCACTACCACCCCGAGCACGACGGCTCCTACCCAGCCTACCACTACGAAAATGACCCTGCCTACCACTACGAAAACTACCCCGCCTACCACTACGAAAACTACGACGGTTCCTACCACTACGCTCCCCCCCAGTCCTACCACTACGGTTCCTAACTCGACGACCCCCTCTACCCGTCCTACCCCGATGACCACCACCCGTCCGACCATGCCTGTCAAGGCAAGGCCGACCCTCCTGACCTGCCCCAAGTGTCAGAGAGCCAACCATTGCCCGACGTTTTCGTGGCAGCTCCGGAAAGCTGCCACCACCACCACCACGACCACGGAGAAGCCAGAGAAGCCCGAACCGGTCCAAAAGGAGCGGCCCGGGTTCTGGGAGAAGCTCGGCGACCAGGTCCTCGACTACCTGGTGGAGATGGTGCTCGGCCTGTTTCTCCTCTTGACAGTAAGTCCCCCTTTTTTCCTTTACCCTAAGAACCCAAAATAAATGTCCCCTTTTACCCCTTGAAATGACCAAAATAAAAAAAATCCCCCGAAAAATAACCCACTTAAAAAAACTTATTCCCCTTACCCCCTTGAAAAAACCAATTACAAATACCCTATACTTTCCAGACCGCCCTTTCGACCTACCTGGCCAAGAAACGCCAGGACGCCAAGCGAAGCAAGGACTTTGTCCTGGGTCTCCTGGCCAACATTGTGGACAAGACCGAGGAGGAGGTCAAAACCATCCTCAAAAACAAACCAAAAACCAAGAAGACCCTCTGGCCGACCGAATACGGCGTGCTCTCGCCCATGTTGAGCCCGACACGCCCCCGCGTCCGCTCCACCGCCGAGACTGCCGCATCCGGCTCTTACACAGATGTAAGTAAAAAATAAACCCCCTTAAAAAACCCCTAATCCTTTAAAATCCCCTTGCGATTCCCACGTTGCCCCCTTGAAAGTCCAAATCTCCTACCCTTTTATTAAATTAAAAACCCCTTGCATTTCCCACATTGCCCCCTGAAACGTCCTACCCATCTATTCAAATAAAATCCCCTGGTATTCCCACATTGCCCCCTTGAAAGTCCATGACACACACACAAAAAAACCCTTACACCAAACTAAAATGATCCCCCACCTCCCCTCTAGCTCAACTCGACCACCACGACGGCCTCCTACTTGACGCCCCGTGAGACCCCGCCCCGTCCCAAGAAGTTGCGGCCCGTGCCGCCCCCGGTTCCGCCGAAAAATGGTGTCGCCGTGTTGCCGCCACCCATGCTGGAGACCATCATCGAGGTGCCCGAGCCGATGGATCCCCAGGATGACATTGATGCCGCCCTCGAGATGCTCCGCGAGTCGGTAAGCCGAAATATGATTTAATTTTGCCCCCTGATTCTAAACAACCCCCCCTCCCCCTACTTTTAGATGAATCATCTCCCGCCCCCGATGGTCTAAGCCCAAGAAAAAAAGTGTCCTACCCTACGCTAAGAAGAAAAGAAATTTAAAGTGAAAAAAGAAAAAAGCCGAAAAGAAGAAAACCTAACCTTAAATCTACGTATCCTACTCTAACCTAATCTAAACCTAATCTAAACATCCCCCCAAAAAAATCCTAACCTAACATGTCCTAACCTCTAACTAGATACCTACTCTAATAAATCGATGCATGGCTATGCAAACTTACCTATTCTAACTTACCTACCTCAATCAAACCTAACCTATAAAAAACACCGTCACGAGCCTTTTTAAAAATAACAAACAAACAAAACGAAACCTTTGTTCCATCATTCATGAAGGCAAAGAGAATGCCGACGGATGGTGCATTTGATAAAAGCCGCCGACCAACACAGAGTTGGCAGCCCACTTAAAAATGGCGAGCCCATTGGGCTGTCATATCAACTTTATTTATTTTCATTCAAATTGCAACGCTTTCAGAGCCGGCAACTTTGTCGCATCCGATTGATAGCCCATGGGGTAGGTGGGAATGAGTGGGCCAGGCTGTGGGACCATGACACTCGTTGTTGCCACCATTTCGGTGGAGGTTGTAGGTGCACGAGCCTCGCTTTTTTCTCCTCCATCACAATGGGACCATTCAGGTGGTTCCGGTCGCGGTATCACTGTTTCTTGCACACCCGAGGGCTTGTCCATGGGTGTCCACGAGACCCAGCCTTCCAAGTCCATCATCCGCCTGGGGCCGACCTGGGAAAACGAAATGTCAATCAAGGGGATTTTATTTCACTTTTATAACCCACCATGTTCAACTTTTTCATGACGGGGTCATCCACTTTACAAGGTACAAGTGTCTCCCGACTGATGGGGATGCGTTTCTGAAATATGGACAGGGATGACTTGTTTCCTTGACATGCGTCGTATTCGGCTGGCGGGACCAGATTGTCAAACAGTAGGGAGCGTAATGCTTCAGGTTTTCCGGCTTTTCGGAGCAAATGATTAATGCTGCTAAAACCTTTGGCCTTGACAATGACTTGGCCATTACTGAGAACCAACATGTAAGTCTTGGCATTGGTGGCCACCAGGTACACGACATTGTCCAGCTCGATTTTGAGCGCCCCTAGCCGCTTGCCGAGTAATAGAAAATCCTTGAGTGGCGTGGGATTGGGGACCACTGGCACGGCCAATGAAGAGTCGGTATCAAAATAACAGGTGATCCAATGATGCTGTTCCAACTTTGTCGCCAAGTCAATCAACATGATGCGGCCTGAAAGAAAGACGGTAAGTGATTTGCGTTTCATGCTCGTGTCACACATTTAGGACAACACCTCTTGCCGTAACATAGGCGGCAACCATTAAGCAGCCGTGCCGGTAGGGTTGAATGCGCTCGTCTACAGGTGCATGACAAACGAGCGCCATCTTTTCTGTGAGTAGGCGATAGGATTTGATGTTGATGCGACTGTCTGATCTCAGTTCCACCAATTGTGAGTGGCTATGGATGATGGTTTTGCTTTGTTTGTTGTTGAGCTGTCCCTGTTTGCCAATGAGAGAATTGATGGCAATCTTGTTGTTGGTCTCCATGGCCGGGGAACGAAAAATCTCTGTATGGTCAATGTTGAAGCCGGTTTCCTGGCTGAGCTGGGCGGCATAGTTGATTTTTTCAGGCATGCTCATATTGTCACGTGGGTAGCCTAAGATAGAGCGCGTGAATGGGGGTAGAGGATGCCTTCCATGAATCTTACCTTTGGCGCACACTTTGCCTCTGGCGAAAATGGCAAGGATTTTGGCAAACACGTCATAGCGATAGTGTGGATAAAAGATGACCCGTTTGACATGCACGACTTGATAACCTGCAATGGTATTGTGGTTGAGATGCGTGGTCGCTTGTCATCGAATGTCAGCATGACACTTACCTTGGAACTGGATGGCATACTTGAGCTCCAGGCCCGTCCAGACCGATTCAATCCATCGCTCATGATCTTCATGTCCACAGCCCACCACGCCCTCAAAGGTGGACTTGGTTTCTGCGCATGTGCGACACAAGGGTGAAAAGTTGAGGGAGTGGCCATCTTTTCTGAGGCCAACCCTCAAAATGGGGTGTCGCTCAGATTTGGGCGGCAACATGATGGCTTGAATGGCCGCTGGACACGTGCCCCATTGAGACACGTCGTGGTGTTGCCGACAAGTCACAAAACAATCCACACCTTCTTCACACATATGAGAATCCTGGCGCCCGCAGCCTCGTGTTTCCAGAGCGATGCATTTCTCGCTGCAAGCCACCTCAGCCTCCGGACCGATGAGGACATGTTGCCTACCTACCGGGATGGGGACATAATCGGTTTGCTTTGGGAATGGGCCATGTTGGCTCGACACCAGGACACTGGGATACCTGCAAGCCAAGCATACAGTGTGAGCCAAGATGATGTGTCAAATAAAAGAGAAGAGGCTGTATTACTGCGAGTTAAAGTCAACAAAGTGAGCCGGTTGCACCGGTACTTGGCGATTGGTGATGTGGCTGAGTCGTTGAGCAATCATCTCGGCATCCATCCAGACACAGGCCGGGTCAACAATGCCTCCACGAAAACACTCACGGATAGAGAGGAATCCCTTGTCCACCACTGGATGCTGCGCCAGCACAGATTGGACGTTGGCACCCTTTTTCTTGGTTTTCCACTCACAGGCCGTCATGACACGGACATGGTCCACATCTGGATGGTGTCGAAGCCGTTGGAGCCTCTTTTTGAACGCATAGTAAGCATCCCCGTGGCTCATGCCAAATCTAGAAAAGACACATGAAATATGCCCTGGGGCCATGGTGTTGCAGAGCCATTCGTGTACCTGTTTATGCTTTCTGGCAAGCAACAGTTTTGACAAGCCCCGTGATGGCACCCCACATACTCGACCACCGTCTTGGTGGCGGGACAGTAGCCATCGACATAGTAGGTGCGGTCGTTCATTTGAAACCTCCGCTGCTTGACGTGTTTGAAGCCAAACTGCAACTGAGGGTATTCCGTGTGGGCGAGGTAGCTCAAGTACTCGGCTTCTTCCTGAGAGCCCCGGTTGCAAACGGCGCTGACCATATCAAGCTTGATGACCGGCAAGGTTTGCGAGTCGGGCAGCATGTAGCTCCTAAAAAGTGCATTGACGTAGCCAGGCAAGGTGTAAAAGCCTAGAAAACAAGTTTGTCAGCTTTGAGACACAGCAAGCACCAGGACTGGTTTACCATCAGAAAACGGGTGAATGTTGCAGGGATGAATTCTGTTTTCCAGCTGAAATCTCGAGTTGGGGTAGGGCGCAGGACGCTTCAGGTCTGGATCACCTTGCACCGGCAAAGTGACGGGCACATTGGCTCGAGCCAACTCTCTGGAGAAATAGTAGGAGCTCGAGCTGGCCTTCATTTCATCCTTTCGCAGCCGATTGGTGTGCAGCTCGTGGGACAGAGTCAAGAAGCCGCTAATCAATTGTCTCACCGCCAGAAGGAGGACCAGGCAATCTTTCTGACAGTATTCCCTGCAACGTCGGCAAGACCATGATGGGACCATGGTTGTGAAAATGTATAGAACTTACCTCAAGTCACGGCACAGATCAAAGCCGACCTGTTGCTCCTTGGACTCGTTGTACCATTGATAAAAGTCCATGGCCTCATCATTGGCCATCATCTCCGGTTGGTACCATTTGGCATCAGGCAAATGCGGCAACTTTAAGTGGTAATTGGATTCTGAAAAAATAAAGGAAAAAAAGTGAGTCAAGATTGTTTTGTTGACTGGGCCAAGGCTTACCGGTGTTGAGTAAAAACGGAAAATAACCCTTGTTATCGCAGGACAGACCCATGGATGTTTTGATGCTTCGCAACGAATGTCCGACATACAAAAAGAAGTCCACAAAGCGAATGGAGAACTGTGGAATTTTGAGCCCGAGAATCTTGTTCCCTTTGGCCAGGAAGGTTGTGTATACCCCCAACTCAAACATCCTTTTCATCACAAAAAGGAAGTCAAACCCACTGCCATAGTGGGCGATGAAGACATAGTTTCTAAATCGCTCCTGACAGATGTAGCGGATAAATTCCGTCAGAGACTTGTCACGGTGAGGCTGGCCAACATAATCATAGGGACGGGTTCCCTCTGGTCCCTGGAAGGCTTGCCGGGCATGCTGACAAAGGCGGCTGGTCTTGGTGGATTCTCTAGGGGGCCGACACGGGCTGACAACGGGTGTGGCTGCTGATGTGCCTGGGGCCGTGGTCATTCTGGGTGACTCGATGCAATCGGGTGACAGGTCTGACATGGACAAAAAATCCGCCCTGTCGTCTTGGCATATCTCTTCCCTGACGGACTTGTCGTCATCATCGACCTCCTCCTCCTCCTCATGGCATCGGGCCTCCAGATCCATGAAGGCGGCTGCCGCTTTGCTCATCTTTTTCCGCCGCTTGGGTGGTCTGGCCTGTGCAGTAACCGCTTCCTCCTCCTCATCGCGTGCCTCTTGCTCCGTCATTGGTTTTTGGGCCATGAAGGATCGGTCCACCATACTTTCATGACTCAACTCGTCGTGGTCCATTTGGGCCATGAGCATGGCTAGCATCCCGGGAGAGTTGGACTCTGGCTCAAATGGCAACTCTTCCAAGTCGTATGGGGCGCAGTTTTCCGATTCTTGTCGCAAAGCTTCTAGCGTCTGTGCTGCCGGGTGCGACATGTTGCCTCTCATTTCTGGGAACCGCTCATTGCCATCCAAATAGTCCTCTTGTGCTTGCTGTCGCTTCAGCTCTTCTTCTCGGCGTGCCATGCGCTTTTCAAACGCTTGCCGGCTCTTCTCTTGGCGACTGCAGATCCGCTCCTCTCGTTGTCTATGGTTTTCCGCTGGATTTTTGTCAGTCCCCTTAGCCGATTCGGTATACAAGGATTCCCACGGAAGCCAGGGTCCTGGCTTGAAGCCAAACTGGCCCTCCGCCAGCACTTGTTCTTCAAACGGGACCGGGACCATGTGTTGTGTCCCGTCTGGTTTCTTGGCGGATTGAAAGGCGTAGTCAATGTCTGAGAAGGTGACCATACGTGCCTCGCCTTCGGTGTGCTTTTCATAGTTCATGTCTTCGTACATGAGACACACGAGGTTGACTTGCTGGTCAATGGTGGTTTCAACGTCAAAGACTCCGTAGCCTGAAAAGAGGAGCAACAAGATCTTGATTGTTGTGCTTCATACTGCATGGATTGGTACTTACCTGCTGGATGGGGTGGACACTGGTTGATGGCTTTGACAAAGCAGGTGTGGGGCATCGAGTTGACCTCGCCAAAGTAGTCAACATAATCCTCGCAGTGATGGCAAAAGACCTCTTCGCAAGATTGATGACTGCCACCCGTCTCTTGCAACACTTGCTCGTCCTTGTACTTGCCCACATCTGTCCGGATGAGGCGGTTGCATTGCTGGCAAATGACCCGCTTGCAGTGGTTCTTATGGAGCATGCCGCACAAGGGGTCCGAACTTTTTTGACGGCACCTCTTGCAGGTGACTGGTTTCACCATGCCCTTAGGGCAAAACAGCGCCTTGGATTGGCGACTAAAGGATGACCACAGCCGATCCTCGACCCTGGGGCGATAGCACAACTTGCATATGTCAGCCTTGACATTGGAGGTGCAGGAATGATGGGTATTGTTGTACGCAAAATAGACGCCGCAATGGGGGCAAAATTGGCGTGCCAAACCCACCAAGCCTCGAGCCGTTGTGCGCAAACCGTGGTAATGGTGGGCCATGCGCTTTTCTTGTAGCGACTCCGACTCGAGCAAATATTGTGTTCTGAGCACATAGACCTGTGGCAGCTGGGGATTGTAGTCGGTTGGCCACTGTAGGACACGGTTGTAGGCCATGGAGTCGTCATAGATGGAGATTTGAATGTCAAAAAGGTGATGGAGTTTCTTCATGGCTACAATGCTGCCACTCTCAAATTTGGAAATGTCCATCTTGTAGCGCAAAAAGAAGGCCCTTACCTTTTCCTCCAGCACGGCGGGCTTGAGTGCGAGCAAATTGTAAAAGGCGTCGGCCAGTTGCTTGAGCTTGCGCCCTTTTTTGGCGCCAAAGCAGGCACGGTCAAACTGCTGAAACTGAATGCCAAAGTACACGCTGGCAAAGAAGCAGTCTTTGGTCGTGTTGACGTAAAAAACTGTCCCATTCCAGTTGATGCGTGACACCGCCTTCTTCCGGAGATGGTCATCTGAAATGGCCAACAATGTCGGTGTCTGTCCTTGACCGGTGAGATCGAGCTCGCCAATCACCACCTCAATGTTGAGTGTCTCCACGGTGGCATCCGGCTTGCACGACTGGTTCCACGCGGTGAGCTGATCAAGTAGCTGCAGGATGATGACATCCTCATTCTGCTCTGTCAATCGCATGGGTGTTGTTTGAGCCGGGTCGTTCCTTGTCATGTCAGGATGGGTGAGGGCCATCTGGATTTCAACACTCCGGTCGTTGTATTGCCGGAGCATCGCCGTGTAGACAGTGCGGAGAGCCCGGACAACGGCATGTGTAAAGTTGGACAAGAGCACGGGGCTGATGTTGGGCGACAGATGCAGGCTCAGCTGATACTCGTACTCGGCAATAAAGAGTTGAGAGGAGCGATGACCGATTCGACGCATGACCAGCACCATGTCTCGCGTGGTTGAGAGGACCATGTAATGTTGGCCATTTCGCAACTCCTCCAGTGATGACACGGCTTGTCCCGGCAAATTTGGCTTCCATTGCGACCGGGTTCGCATGCCTGGTCGGGCTCGCGCTTGAGCCTGAGGGCGAGAGGCCTCCTCTTCTGCTGGCTGTGTGGGTGTTTGAAATTGTACATTTCTATTCACAAGGTCTCCCAAGTCATCGGGAGGTGGGGTGGCGGGATCACTGCCTCGAGGCATGATGCTCACGCTCTAGAAGCTGAGTTCCAACTGAGCAAAAAAATTGCACACGCCCAGCTCCAATTCAAAACTCAACGGTCAAAAAGGCGGAGCCTCATTTTTGCAGGCTGGCTCACCGTGTCTGACTCAATGAGGTCAGTCCACCACCATCACCCGCACCGCCAGCAACATGCAAACTCCTGCCCAACGGAAAAGGGCAGACTTCCAGAAAATCAAGTCCTTTATCGAGGGAAGACCGCTCAAAGTACCCGCCTATATCAAGGTGGACAACAAGTTCCAGTGTATGCAGCCCGAGGTGGAGCCGAGTGACAATCAACCGCTCAGTATCTGTAAAGCGGGATTCATTGACACCTTCACCGAATTTGTGGACCACCTGCTCGATGCCCACTTTGTAACGTTTATGCTGCAAGAGGGAGCCTGGTGCGGTGCGTGTGAGTTCGTTTGCAGTACCAAGACTGAGATTCACGCCCACTTCCAATACTACTGTCAACTCAACTTGCACACCTGTCACATGTGCCCCAAGCGATTTAAGAATGCCAATAGTCTGTCCAAGCATTGCCAGCGAGCCCACCTGTGTCTTCCCATCACCAAACCGCCCATGTCCACCTGCCACATTTGCAAAGCCCAATTTCTCCATCGTGTAAGTGTCCATCATGCTTGTCATTGATCTGCCAAGTTGCAGTTTTATTCTGTACCCCCCCTGTTTAGTCCAGCTGCGCCCGGCACATTGCCGAGGTCCACCACAAACGTGGACGCTGCCACTGCCCCACTTGTGGCAAGGAACTCTGGAGCTATAACGCACTGGTGAAACATCGCCGTAGCCTCCATGGAGAAGTCATTATCCTCAAGAAAGGAAGAAAGGCTAAGGACCCCTTGTTTGGAATCAAGCATGATGCTGTGGTCCCTCGAGTGGGTGACGATCACTCTTGGACAGACGTCATGACCGCTGTACGAGACGTAGAAAACCGAGAACCCCCTTCTGTCCAGGTGGGCATGCCTGCCTGCATCCCGGTGTCGGGGCCTGCACTCATGCATGCCACGTTGCTTGACGGAGGCCAGCATGTTGGGGCTTCAGGCGAACCGCTGCAAGAAGTGAAGGTCGCCGCCTCCCTTGTCAGGTCATCCTTGAGGCCAATACAAGCGCCGCCGCCGCCTCCGCCGCCCTCAGCCACCATGACATCTGGGGACTTGGCCAAGCAAGAGACATCCCCTTCCAAGCTGCTTCTGGGAGCCCCGGGGTTCCCGTGTCCTATACCCGGATGCCCCACTGTGGCCCTCACCCCGGACCTGTTGACGGCCCATCAGAATCGTGTTCATGCCACCCCCGGCATGAACCCTGCCTGGACCGAGCCCCAGCACAAGTGTCCCTTTTGCGAAGAATTACTACCACTTAATGATTATCTGGATCATGTCAAGCACCTTCACTGATGCCCTCGGGCCATGCCTGAAATATACCCTTCTCTGTTTTGACAGTTTTCATTAAGACTTTTTTAACGGTTTTTGGGACCCCCCACGTCGGGATGGAAAGCGTCCCGTTTTCGACGTCCTAGGCTCCCTTTACTTCTTCTCACAACAAAAATAAACGGGCAGGGGTAAAATGCACAAACAGCACAGACATACACAGACAGGCACAAACTGACTCAAACACGGGGAATTCTATGCACAAACAGGTTACCAA